>Ga0247812_10001064_pt1 | contig 15618 bp, 13 predicted proteins | sample UWRJL149409B1_FD_178011 | JGI IMG/M metagenome (GOLD analysis project Ga0247812, IMG submission 178011) | Plant litter microbial communities from Arlington Agricultural Research Station in Wisconsin, United States - UWRJ-L149-409B-1 | ecosystem: Environmental > Terrestrial > Plant litter >...
CTGCTCAAAAAGCACGCTAAAAGCGGCGAGGAAATCTCCGGTGATGGCGTGCTGGAGATTCTCCAGGACGGCTTCGGCTTCCTTCGCTCCGCTGACGCTTCCTATCTCGCTGGCCCTGACGATATCTACGTCTCGCCAAGCCAGATTCGTCGTTTCAACTTGCGCACCGGTGACACCATCGTTGGCAAGATCCGCCCTCCAAAGGAAGGCGAGCGTTATTTCGCGCTGCTCAAGGTCGACACGATCAACTACGATCGTCCCGAGAACGCGAAAAACAAGATTCTCTTCGAGAACCTGACCCCGCTGTTCCCGACTGTGCGCATGAAGATGGAAGCCGGCAACGGTTCCACCGAAGATTTGACCGGTCGTGTGATCGACCTGTGCGCCCCGATCGGCAAAGGCCAGCGCGGTCTGATCGTTGCACCGCCGAAAGCCGGTAAGACGATCATGCTGCAGAACATCGCGGCGAACATCGCTCGTAACAACCCTGAAGTTCACCTGATCGTCTTGCTGATCGATGAGCGTCCGGAAGAAGTAACCGAAATGCAGCGCACCGTGCGTGGCGAAGTGGTTGCCTCGACGTTCGACGAGCCGCCAACCCGCCACGTGCAGGTTGCCGAAATGGTGATCGAAAAGGCCAAGCGCCTGGTCGAACACAAGAAAGACGTGGTGATCCTGCTTGACTCCATCACCCGTCTGGCTCGCGCCTACAACACCGTGATCCCGAGCTCCGGCAAGGTACTCACCGGTGGTGTCGATGCCCACGCCCTGGAGAAACCGAAACGTTTCTTCGGTGCCGCGCGGAACATCGAAGAAGGCGGTTCGCTGACCATCATCGCCACGGCGCTGGTTGAAACCGGCTCGAAGATGGACGAAGTGATCTACGAAGAATTCAAAGGCACCGGCAACATGGAACTGCCTCTGGACCGTCGTATCGCTGAAAAACGCGTTTTCCCGGCCATCAACATCAACCGTTCCGGCACCCGCCGTGAAGAGTTGCTGACGGCCGACGACGAGTTGCAACGCATGTGGATTCTGCGCAAGCTGCTGCACCCGATGGACGAAATCGCGGCCATCGAGTTCCTGGTCGACAAGTTGAAGACGACCAAGACCAATGATGAGTTCTTCCTGTCGATGAAACGCAAGTAAGTCGATAGACCAGCAAAAGCCGGGGAAACCCGGCTTTTTGCTATCTGATTTTTGATGAACGGCAGTTCGTTGTTCTGAACAGAAGGGTTCGGCGCTAAACTGCCAACCCCGAACGCCACGGCAATACGAGGCTCACGCATGCAGTATCGCGACTTGCGCGACTTTATCAGCGGTCTGGAAAAGCGCGGCGAACTCAAGCGCATCCAGGTTCCGGTGTCCCCAGTACTCGAAATGACCGAAGTGTGCGATCGCACCTTGCGCGCCAAGGGCCCGGCCCTGCTTTTCGAAAACCCGACGGGCTACGACATTCCTGTACTCGGTAACCTGTTCGGCACACCTGAGCGCGTCGCGCTGGGAATGGGCGCCGAAGCGGTCAGCGAGTTGCGCGAAATCGGTAAGCTGCTGGCGTTCCTCAAGGAACCCGAGCCACCGAAGGGCCTGAAAGACGCCTGGTCCAAACTGCCGATTTTTCGCAAGATCATCGCCATGGCACCCAAAGTCGTCAAAGACGCGGTGTGCCAGGAAGTGGTCATCGAAGGCGACGACGTCGACCTTGCGATGCTGCCCGTGCAGACCTGCTGGCCCGGCGACGTCGGTCCGCTGATCACGTGGGGCCTGACGGTTACCAAAGGTCCGAACAAAGATCGCCAGAACCTGGGTATCTACCGTCAGCAAGTGATCGGCCGCAACAAGGTCATCATGCGCTGGTTGAGCCACCGTGGTGGCGCGCTGGATTATCGTGAGTGGTGCGAGAAGCATCCTGGTCAGCCGTTCCCGGTGTCTGTGGCCCTGGGCGCTGATCCGGCAACCATCCTCGGTGCCGTGACGCCTGTCCCTGACAGCCTCTCCGAATACGCCTTCGCCGGTCTGCTGCGGGGCAACCGCACCGAACTGGTGAAATGCCGGGGCAACGATCTGCAAGTACCGGCCACCGCCGAGATCATTCTTGAAGGCGTGATTCATCCGGGTGAAATGGCCGACGAAGGTCCGTATGGCGACCACACCGGTTACTACAACGAAGTCGACAGCTTCCCGGTGTTCACCGTCGAGCGCATCACCCACCGGATCAAACCGATCTACCACAGCACCTACACCGGTCGTCCGCCGGATGAGCCGGCGATTCTGGGTGTCGCCCTGAACGAAGTGTTCGTGCCGATCCTGCAGAAGCAGTTCCCGGAGATCACCGATTTCTACCTGCCGCCTGAAGGCTGCTCGTACCGCATGGCCATTGTGACCATGAAGAAGTCCTATCCCGGCCATGCGAAGCGGGTAATGCTGGGTGTCTGGTCGTTTTTGCGACAGTTCATGTACACCAAGTTCGTTATCGTCTGTGACGACGATATCAACGCACGTGACTGGAACGACGTGATCTGGGCCATCACTACGCGCATGGACCCCAAGCGCGACACGGTGATGATCGATAACACGCCGATCGACTACCTCGACTTCGCCTCGCCGGTATCCGGCCTGGGATCGAAGATGGGGCTCGATGCCACGCATAAATGGCCGGGCGAAACCACCCGCGAGTGGGGCCGGGTCATCGTCAAGGACGAAGCCGTGACCCAACGGATCGATGCCATCTGGAATCAGTTAGGAATAGATTGATGCGTGTAACCTTGCAGCCTTCCGGAGCAGTGCTTGAGATTCTGCCCGGCGAGCGGATTCTTGATGGAGCGCGGCGCCTGGGCTATGAGTGCCCGCAGAGCTGCCGCAACGGCAATTGCCATGTGTGCGCTGCACTGTTGGTGGAAGGTCGGGTCGAGCAGGCCGGCAATGTGCGCGACCACGGCGAGTTCTACACTTGCATAGCAGAGCCGCTGGAAGACTGCATCGTGCTGTGGGATGGCGTGCTCGCGCTGGGAGAATTGCCGGTGCGCAGTTTGGCGTGTCAGGTCATTGAATGCAGGGACGTCGGCGGTGACACCTGGCGAGTCAGCCTGCGAGCGCCCGCTGGTAAACCACCTCGCTATCATGCCGGTCAGTATTTGATGATCGAGCGCGAGAACGGCGAAAAATCCGCATTTTCCCTGGCCTCGGCACCCCACGCGGGACGAGACCTGCAAATCCATGTGCTGGCGCGCGAAAGTAGTGCGCTCAGCCTGATCGAACAGCTGCAACGCAACCCGTTAGTGCGCATCGAGATGCCGTTCGGCGATACCCATCTGGCGGAATTGCCGGACGGTCCACTGGTGCTGATTGCCGCTGGCACGGGCATGGGTCAGATCCATAGCCTGATCGAGCATTGCCGGGCTGCGGGTTTCAAACATCCGGTCCATCTGTATTGGGGTGTGCGTCGTCCTGAAGATTTCTATGAAATCGAGCATTGGGATGAATGGCGGAAGCTGCCTAACCTGTTTTTGCATAAAGTCGTCAGCGATCAATGTGGCTGGGAAGGGCGTTGCGGCATGTTGCATGAGGCGGTATGCGAGGACTTTCAGGACCTGAAGCCACTTCATGTGTACGCGAGCGGCTCTCCGGCGATGGTCTACGGCACGCTGGATGCGCTGGTCGAAGCGGGTATGGATGCTCATCAGATGCGTGCCGACGTATTTGCGTACGCGCCGCGATCTTGATCCGCGATCTTGATCCTCGCTCTATTCGTTATAACTCTCCATATAGCCGATCGGTATTTATAGAATCTTATAAATACCGGTAGGTTATATCTCTCAAAGGCAACTTTTAAAGAACTGTGCCATGGCACTTAAATTGCCTTAAAACATATGTGCCTTATTGTTACAGCGGTGCGTTCTATTAAGTAATTCTTCACTCGCGGGGAGCTGAACGCTAATCGCCATGAGCGCCATTGAATCTGCTTTTTTGAATCTGGCTTACCCTCCGCGGCTCGATCTGGGGCCGCAGCTCACTCACGAACAATTGCTCAGCTCGATGCAGTCGACCATGGCGCGCCACAAAGGTGGGCCGGTCTGGTTGTTCGCTTATGGTTCGTTGATCTGGCGCCCTGAATGCCCGGCCGTTGAACGTGTGCGCGGCCGAGTGCATGGCTATCACCGCGGCCTGTACCTGTGGTCCCACGAACATCGCGGCACACCGGAAGTGCCGGGTCTGGTCTTTGGTCTGGATCGTGGCGGCTCTTGCAGCGGTTTTGCCTATCGCTTGCCCGAAGAGCAACTTGATGCCTCGCTTTACGCCCTGTGGCAACGCGAAATGCCATTCCCGTCCTATCGCCCGCACTGGCTCAACTGCCGTCTCGAAGACGGCAGTCAGGTTCAGGCATTGGGCTTTGTGTTGGAGCGACACCTGCCCAGCTACGCCGGCAACTTGCCGGATCATGTGCTGAGCCAGGTGTTCGAAAGCGCTTGCGGGCGATACGGCACGACTCGCGATTATGTCGAGCAAACCGCACACGCCCTGCGCAGCCACGCCATGCCAGACCGAAATCTGGAGGCGCGGCTCAAGCGCTGCAGGTCATCGGGCGATCAGGCAACCGCTTCACGGCCCTGACTGGCCACTTGTTTGTGCCACAGCGTGGGGGCGAGGAACGCCATTGCCAGCAGACACGAGCCGATCAGCAGCACGAAGCCGCCATCCCAACCGAAGTGGTCCACGGTGTAGCCCATCGCTGCACTGGCCGCGACCGAACCGCCCAGATAGCCGAACAGCCCCGTGAAACCTGCCGCAGTACCCGCCGCTTTTTTCGGCGCGAGTTCCAGTGCCTGCAAACCGATCAGCATGACCGGGCCGTAGATCAGGAAGCCAATCGAAACCAATGCGATCATATCCACCGTCGGGTTGCCGGCCGGATTCAGCCAGTACACCAGTGTCGCCACGGTCACCAGGGCCATGAACACCATGCCGGTCAGGCCACGGTTGCCACGGAAGATCTTGTCCGACATCCAGCCGCACAGCAGCGTGCCCGGAATACCGGCCCACTCGTAGAAGAAATAGGCCCAGGAGGTTTTATCCACGGAGAAGCCCTTGGCTTCCTTCAGATAGGTCGGCGCCCAGTCCAGTACGCCGTAGCGCAACAGGTAAACAAAAACGTTGGCCAAGGCGATGTACCAGAGCATTTTGTTACGCAGCACGTACTTGACGAAGATTTCCTTGGCGCTGAATTCTTCTTCGTGGCTGGCATCGTAACCTTCCGGGTAATCGTTCTTGTACTTCTCAATGGGCGGCAGGCCGACCGATTGCGGGGTATCGCGCATCGTAGCGAAGGCAAATACCGCTACCGCCAATGCGACCGCGGCGGGCACATAGAATGCAGCGTGCCAGTCATTGAACAGGCCCATGCCGAGCAGGAACAGCGGGCCAATCAGGCCTCCGCCAACGTTATGCGCCACGTTCCACAGTGACACCACGCCACCGCGTTCCTTCTGCGACCACCAATGAACCATGGTTCGTCCGCTCGGCGGCCAGCCCATGCCCTGCGCCCATCCATTGATGAAGAGCAGGATGAACATGATGGTCACGCTCGACGTCGCCCACGGAGCGAAACCGAAAATGAACATGACCCCCGCCGACACCAGCAGGCCGAACGGCAGGAAAAAGCGCGGGTTGGAGCGGTCGGAAACGATGCCCATCAGGAACTTGGACAAGCCGTAAGCGATGGCAATGGCCGACAACGCCAGGCCCAATTCACCGCGGGTGTAACCCTCTTCGATGAGATAGGGCATGGCCAGGGAGAAGTTTTTACGCAGCAGGTAATAACCTGCATAGCCGATGAAAATCCCGGCAAAAATTTGCCAGCGATGACGTCGGTACGTGCTGTCTATTTTTTCGTCAGGCAATGGAGCCTGATGTGCGGCAGGACGAAAGAAAGCAAACATTCAAGAGCTCCAGTTTTCTTGTTTTGACTGCGGATGCGAATGTTACAGTTTCGTTACCGAAAATAGCACCGGTTCGCATCGGTCAAACAGCGGAAATATTGAAGATCGCATGTTCTTTTACGAACATGTCGCTCAGACGTAAGTACAGGACGTTGTGGGAAACGTTACCTTGGCGTCATTCAGTGCTGCATCTTCTCGTTTTAACGGAAGGCTCTCGGAAGGATCCTTCGTTCAAACAGGAAGTCGTGACGTTCTGTTTCAGGGCGTTGAGCCGTAACCTTTGCAGGAAGCAGTGTTGGAGTTTTGTTCATGGAGGAGAGCGGTATGCGGCGGTTAGCCATTTTGCTTTTGCTGGTGTTGGCAGTAGAGGTCAAGGCGCAGGAAGTGCTTCTGATACCGGAGGATAATCCCCGGCCGACGTACCCCAGGAACCTCCAGCGGGCCGGGTTCACCGGTGATGTTCGGGTCAGCTTCTATGTCAATGCCGATGGATCGGTTAACCGGGTGAAGATTCTGGAGTCCGACCACCCGGACCTGGCTGAAGCTTCTAGAGTGACGATTGAGAAGTGGCGGTTCAAACCGTGGGTTGTCAAAGACGATCGACCATCTGAGCTGGAAGTGGTCGCGCCGCTGGTATTCCGACTGGATCTGACTTCGCCCATTCATACCAATCAGTGGATCAAAGGACTGAAGTGCCGTGACATTAACGAAGAGTTGCTCCATGCACCGGAGTACGCCTGGATTGATGCCAGACCGTTTCATTACACCCGCGCATATCTGTCGAACGTCTTTCACACCACCCAGTTGCCGAAGGAACAACGGCTGGAATGGATCGCAAAGCTGAACAAGCGTGTGCCGACGATTGTCCAGCAGTGCAGGGCGAGCCCTGTGCGCAAGTACATGAGTTTGCTGCCGGAGGAGATTCGACAGTTGCTTTAATCACGTCGAAGGCGTGATCTGGACAGCGTTGCTGGAGCCCGGATCACCGCCTTCGAGTCACTCAGCGAACCTGCACCACCACTTTCCCGACGGCCTTGCGCTGGCCGAGATCATTGATTGCCTGCGCGGCATTGCTCAGTGGGTAAACCTGCGACACCAACGGCTTTAACTTGCCTTCCGCGAACCAGCCGAACAACTGCTGGAAGTTCGCCGCGTTGTCCTGTGGCTGACGTTGCGCGAACGAACCCCAGAATACGCCGACGACCGCGGCGCCCTTGAGCAATGCCAGATTCACAGGCAATTCCGGAATGCGTCCGCTGGCGAAGCCGACTACCAGCAGACGGCCGTTCCAGGCGATGGCGCGCACAGCCTGGTCAAACAGGTCGCCGCCGACCGGGTCGTAGATCACGTCGGCGCCCTGGCCATCGGTCAGGCGCTTGATTTCGTCCTTGAGGCTGGTTTCACTGTAATTGATCAGTTCATCGGCACCGGCCGCCTTGGCCACGGCCAGTTTCTCCGCGCTGCTGGCGGCGGCAATCACACGAGCGCCCATGGCTTTACCGATTTCCACAGCGGCCAGCCCGACACCGCCGGATGCGCCTAGCACCAGCAGGGTTTCACCCGGTTGCAGGTTGCCTCGTTGTTTGAGCGCATGCATCGACGTGCCGTAGGTCATGCTGAAGGCGGCGGCGGTGTTGAAGTCCATGGACGGTGGAATCGGTAGCACGTTGTAGCCGGGAACGGCCACCTGTTCGGCGAAGCTGCCCCAGCCGGTCAGGGCCATGACGCGATCACCGACCTTGAGGTGGCTGACCTTTTCGCCCACCGCGCTGACCACACCTGCTGCTTCACCGCCCGGGGAAAACGGGAAGGGCGGCTTGAACTGGTATTTGCCCTCAATGATCAGCGTGTCGGGAAAATTCACCCCGGCGGCATGTACATCCAGCAGGATTTCATTCTTCTTCGCGACAGGACTGGCGACGTCTTCCAGCACCAGCGATTCGGCAGGGCCGAAGGCTTTGCACAGTACGGCTTTCATCAGGGCTATTCCTTTGGGAGTGATGGCCGATAAGTGTAGGTGTGTGAGTCGATGGGTCAACGAGCATGCCCGACCCTGATAGTCAGCCATAAGCTTGTGCTTGAGGAGGGGGTCGTTATGCTAGGCCGCAAACCGGATAAGGAGCGAATTGTGAAAGCGTGGATCATGTTGATGTTGGCCTTGTCGCTGCCTGTTGCAGCCATTGCCGAAGAAGCCAAGGAAGAGGCAGCGCCGAAGGTTAACTACATCACCCTCAGCCCGCCGTTCGTGGGCAATTATGGGTTGGACGGGACGCCGAAGCTCAAGGTTTACAAGGCTGATGTAGCGTTACGCGTGACCGGTGATGAGGCGACCAAGCTGGTCAAGGCCAATGAACCGTTGATTCGTAATCAACTGGTGGCGTTGTTTGCCCAGCAAACGACTGAGGCGATGAACAATGTGGATGCCAAGGAAAAGCTTCGTCAGGAAGCCTTGAGACAGACCCAGCAAATCATGAATGACGAGACCGGCAAGCCGGTGGTCGAGGATTTGTTGTTCAATAACCTCATCATTCAGTAAGTCATTGTTGTCCGGGCTGGCCTCATCGTCGGAACGCCGCCCGTAGCAAGCTCGCTCCATCAGGACGCCAGGCTCTTGCGAAACCGCATCAGCGCTATCGCAAAGAACACCAGCCCAATGGCGGTCAGCGCGAGCAAGTCCGGCCAGACAACGCTCAGTCCGGCGTCGCGAAACAGAATCGCGGCGCTCAGGCTGACAAAATGTGTCGACGGTGAGCCCTGCATGACCCATTGCAGCCATTGCGGCATGCTATCCAGTGGCGTGCTGCCGCCGGACAGCAGCAACATCGGGATGATCACCGGAATCGCTAACAGACCGAACTGCGGCGTCGAGCGGGCCAGCGTCGCGAGAAAAATCCCCAGCGCCGTACTGGCGAACAGATACACCGCAGTCACCAGCAAAAACAACGTCATCGATCCCGCCAACGGCACGCCCAGTGCACCTTTGACGATGACTTCCAGCGAGATCCAGGTGCAAAGCACCACCACCAGCATGTTGCTCCAGATTTTCGCCAACATGATTTCCAGCGCGGTCAGTGGTAGCACCAAGAGATGGTCGAGGGTGCCGTGTTCCCGTTCCCGCAGCAGCGCCGTACCGGTGAGGATGATGGCGAGGATGGTGATGTTGTTGACGATCTGAATCACCGCCAGGAACCAGCCTCCTTCCAGATTGGTATTGAACAGCGAGCGAGTGGTCAGCAGCGCTGGCGCCTTGCTGGCTGGATCGGTCTGGCCGCTGTAGGTCAGCAGTTCGCGCTGGAATATCCGTCCGATGTAGCCCGCGCCCATGAATGCCTGGCTCATTGCCGTGGCATCGACGTTGACCTGCACCGCCGGTTGGCGACCGGCCAGCAGATCTGTCTGGAAATTCGCTGGCACGTTGATCACGAACGTGTACTGGCCGCTGTCCATGACCTGATCGAGTTGCCCGTAAGGTAACAATACCGGGCGCTGGAACTCTGGGGGTTGCAGGGCCTGGGTCAGCTCCCGCGAGAGTTGGCTGTGATCTTCATCGACGATGGCCACGCTGGCGTTGTGCACGCCAATAACGGAGCCGGCGGCGGGCATGTAGATCGCCACGGTAAAGGCGTAGAACAGAAACAGCAGTAACACACTGTCGTGGCGCAGGCTGGTCAGTTCCTTTAGGCCCAGCCGCAAAATATGCGCAAGCTTATGCATCAGGCCTCCTGCTTTTTCAGCATGACCAGGCTGAGCCCGGTGAACCCGAGAAAGAACCCGAACAGCGCCAGGCATTGTGGCCATAACTGTCGCAGGTCCAGCGCTTTGGTGAAGGTGCCAACGGCGATGTCGAGGAAGTAACCAGCCGGGAACAGCATGCCCATCACGGCCGCTGCGCCTTCGAGGGATGAGCGCGGTACTATCAGCCCGGAAAACTGGATGGTCGGCAGGCTGGTGATGATCATGGTGCCGAGGATCGCGGCGATCTGGGTGCGGGTGAACGCCGAAATCAACAAGCCCATGCTGGTGGTGGCCAGCACGTAGAGCAAACCGCCGAAGGCCAGGGTTACGCCGCTGCCCTTGAACGGCACGCCAAACAGCCAACGGTTCATCGCCACCAGCACCGCCAGATTGACCAGGCTAATCGCCAGATACGGCGCCTGTTTGCCCAACAGGAATTCCAGCCGGGTTAACGGTGTGGCGTAGAAATTGGTGATCGAGCCCAACTCTTTCTCACGCACGATCCCCAGCGCGGTGAGCATCGCCGGGATGAAGGCGAGGATCAGCGCCATCACCCCAGGGCCGATGGCGTTAACGCTGACCATGTCCTGGTTGTAGCGGAAACGGGTTTCCAGTTTCGCCGCTGGCGGCCGGTTCAGCGCAGGGCTGCTTTGCTCGGCTAACTGCTCGATGTTCGCTTGGTGCACCGCTTCCACATAGTTGCGGCTGGTCTCGGCGCGAAACGGCATGCCGCCATCCAGCCACGCAGCCACGGTCGGTTGGAGTCCGGCGTACAAGTCGCGGCCAAAGCCTGGTGGAATCTCCAGCGCCAGTTTGATTTCCGAGCGTTGCAGCCGTCGGTGCAGTTCTTTGCTGTCGCGAATCGGTGCCTGTTCGGCGAAGTAGCGTGAGCTGCGGAACGCCTCCAGGTAGGTGCGACTTTGCGGCGTCTGGTCTTGATCGAACACAGCGAAGGCGAGTTTTTCCACGTCGAGGGAAATCCCGTAGCCGAAGATCACCATCATGAAAATGGCCCCCAGCAGGGCGAAGGCCATTCGCACTTTATCGCGTAGCAGTTCCTTGCCTTCGCGACTGGCCACCGCCACCAGGCGCCCGACACTGAAACCACGTTCCTTCATCGGCTCGGCGGGCGTGACAAGTGCGTCGGCGGACGCTGCGGGCGTGGGCGTGGGCGTTTCTGCCGGGGCCTGGGCTTGCTCCAGGCAGATAACAAACGCCGCCTCCAGAGTCTCACCCTTGAACTGCTCTTGCAGCGCCGCCGGGGTATCACAGGCCAGCACCTTGCCGGCGTGCATCAGCGAGATGCGGTCGCAGCGCTGGGCCTCGTTCATGAAGTGGGTGGAGAGAAAAATCGTCACGCCTTGCTCGCGGGACAACTCGATCAGCAATCGCCAGAAGTCATCCCGCGCGGCGGGGTCGACGCCGGAGGTCGGTTCATCGAGGATCAGCACTTCCGGGCGATGCAGCACCGCGACTGCCAAGGATAGGCGTTGACGCAAACCCAAGGGCAGGCCGCCGGCCTGTTGATCGGCAACGTTGACCAGGTTGAAGCGCTGGATCAGTTCATCGATGCGCTGGTCACTGTGGGCCTTGGGCAAATCGAACAGTCGCGCGTGCAAATCCAGGTTTTGCCGCACGCTCAACTCGCCATACAGCGAGAAGCTCTGCGACATGAAACCGACCCGTTTGCGGGTGGTCAGGTCCTTGGCGTTCACCGGTTTGCCGAGCAGCGTGGCGGAACCTTCGCTGGCCGGTATCAGTCCGGTGAGGACTTTCATGGTGGTGGTCTTGCCGCAGCCGTTGGAGCCGAGAAAGCCGAAAATTTCCCCGCGACCGATGGCGAAGCTGACCTTGTCCACTGCCGTGAAGTCGCCGAAGCGGAGTGTAAGGTCGTGGGCTTCGATGGCGATGTCGGTATTGGCGCCGGTTCGCGGCGGGATCACCAAGGCTTGGTTGTCGTGTCCGCTGTCGCCCTGGAAATGGGTAAAAGCTTCGTCGAGTTTAGCGCTGGGGGTCACCGCGGCCAGTTCGCTGCTCAGGCCTGTGGCGATTAGTTTGCCACCGTCGAGCATCAGACAATGTTCGAACTGCTCGGCTTCTTCCATGTATGCCGTGGCAACCAGCAGCGTCAGTTGCGGGCGCTGGCGGCGCACATCGTCCACCAGTTCCCAGAAGCGCCGCCGGGACAACGGATCGACGCCGGTGGTCGGCTCATCGAGGATCAGCAGGTCCGGCTCATGGATCAGCGCACAGCAAAGCCCGAGCTTCTGCTTCATGCCGCCCGAAAGCTTGCCGGCCGGGCGATCGGCGAAGTGCAGCAGATCGGTGGCCAGCAGCAGGCTGTGCATGCGCTGATCGCACTCGGCTTTCGACAGGCCGAACAGGGTGGCGAAAAAGTGGATGTTCTCGCTGATCGACAACTCGGGATACAGGTTGCCGCCCAAACCCTGAGGCATGAAGGCGATACGCGGGTAGAGGCTGTTGCGATGGCGGCGATCCTGGATTGAGCCGCCCAACACGTCCAGTTGACCTTGTTGCAGGCTTTTCACCCCGGCGATCAGCCCCAGCAAGCTCGACTTGCCGGCGCCGTCCGGGCCGATCAATCCGCAACGGGTGCCGGCGGGAAGGCTGAAAGTGATGTCGGCCAGGGCCTGTTGTTTTCCGTAACGGTGATTGACGCCGGTGGCTTGCAGCGCCAGGCCAGTCATTGCAGATTGGCCGGCCAGCTAACAGGCGCGGTGCGCACGTAACCGGCGCCAGGCATGCCCGGTTTTGCCTGGGGCAGAGCGCTGGGGTCGGTCAGGCGCAGTTTGACGCGGAACACCAGTTTCTGCCGCTCATCGCGGGTCTCGACTTCTTTCGGCGTGAATTGCGACTTGCCGGCGACGAAGGTGATTTTGGCGGGTAATGGCTTGTCGGGCAGGGCATCGAGCAGGATACGTGCTTCATCGCCAACGGCTACGCGCCCGGTGACGGAGGCCGGGAGGTAGAGGTTCATGTATTGGTCGTTGGGGTCGATCAGCAACAAAACCCGTCCGCCTGCACCGAGCACTTCGCCGGGTTCGGCCATGCGCAACTGGATCACTCCTTCGATGGGCGCCCGCAGGCTGCTGTCGTCGATTTCACTGGTCAACATCGCGACTTGGGCCTGTGCCGCACCAATCGCTGCGCCGACTGCCGAGACCTGGGCTCGGGCCGCGGCGACCGCTGCGCCGCCGGTGTCCCGCCGCGCCTGCTGTTGATCGATGATCTGGCCACTGACGAAACCGTGCTTGAACAGTTCCTGGGAACGCTTGAGCTCTTGTTGCGCGAGCAGTTGTTCGCTCTGGCGCAATTGCACGTTGGCCTGGGCGGCGGCGAGATTCTCCCGGGCGCGCAATACTTCGGCTTCGGCCTGATTGCGTTGGGCTTCAAGGGTGCGGGTGTCCATGCGGGCCAGCAGTTGGCCTTTGCTGACCTTGTCGCCTTCATCGACGAGTACTTCGGCCAGTCGCCCGGGTGTTTTACTGGCGATCTGTACTTCGGTGGCTTCGAGGCGGCCATTGCCGACGTACAAACCTTCGGGCAAGCGGTCATGCGTCGACTTCCAGTAGCCAAAGCCCCCGGCACCCAGCAGCAGTATCACTAAAGCACTGACAAACAATATTGAAGAGCGACTGTGCGTAGACATGCGGGCATCCTGCGGCTGTTGCGTCCTAGTCTGGTTGATCTAACGCCGGGGCGAGTTGATACCAGTCAACTGGGGGGCAGCCTAACTCTATTGAGCGCAGAAAAGAGGATGACCGGGTGGTTCTGCCTATTTAACGTAAATCGAGTACCGCTGCCCATTGCTCGGCCGTCACCGGCATCACCGACAATCTCGAACCCTTCTGCACCAGCGGCATCTGCGCCAACGCTGTCTGCTGCTTCAGGTAATCCAGTTTAAGCACCCTGGGAAACGTCTCGACATGCGCGACATCAATCGCACTCCAGGCGTTTTTCTCAGGCGTGGCCTTCGGATCGTAATAATGACTCTCTGGCTCCAGCGCCGTCGGGTCCGGATACGCCGCTTCGACAATCTTTCCGATCCCGGCAATACCGGGCTCAGGGCAACTGGAGTGATAAAAGAAAAACTTGTCACCCACCGCCATGGCTCGCAGGAAATTGCGCGCCTGGTAGTTGCGAACACCGTCCCAGCGCACGCTGCCAAGCTTCTCCAGATCTTTGATCGAGAGCTCGTCGGGCTCGGATTTCATCAGCCAATAGGCCATGGTTTTGCTCCTTGCGGGTTGAGTGGGCAAGTTGTCAGGCAATTTTATGACAAACCGACAGTCGGTTGACGCCAGCGTTTGCGTGTAGGGTCACGTTGTCGCAAAATGCCGGCCTTCTTAGCTTGACGCTGCTGCACGGCCTACAACGGAAACCGCTGCTGTCATCGTGTTGATGTGCCTTTGGGGGGCAATCGATGAAACGCAAACCGGATTTACTATGGATATTGGTTATTTTGTTCGGTCTCGGCGTCGTGACCACCGGCTATGCCCAAAGCCTGTGGAACAACAACCCCGATGCGCCGATTGAAATCGCTCAGCAACAACAGCCGTCGGCTTACAAACGCTAAACCTGTCTTTCGACGCCGCACCTGTAGGAGCAAAGCTTGCTCGCGATGACGGCGTCACATTCAACATCGATGTGCCTGAAAACCCCCTGCCGCGAGCAAGCTTTTCCTTTGCAGGGCTAACCTGCGAAATACCACGCCTTGTCTGTCACCGTTCCTTGCAACGGCACATCCCAGCTCGCCTGAGCCAGCCGCTCGACCTTCTGACATTCATGGGCCAATCCCAACAGCGTCGGCTTGCGCCAGTTTTTGCGTCGGGCCATGTACGCCAGGCTTCGATCGTAGAAGCCGCCACCCATCCCCAGTCGTCCACCGACATCGTCAAACCCCACCAAGGGCAACAGCACAAGGTCCAGCGTCCAGACTTTTCGTTGGCGGGCAACGTTGTGCCGGGGTTCAAGGATGCGGAAGCGGTTGGGTATGAGCTTTTCGCCCGGACGGATCCGCTGGAACACCATTTTGGTTCGCGGCCAGGCACTGAGCACCGGCAGGTACGTCGCTTTGCCCCGACGTTGAGCGGCACGCAGCAGCAGGCGCGGGTCTATTTCACCGTCGGTGGGCAAATAAAGGGAGAGGTGTCTGGCGCGGCGAAACAGCGGGTGCTGGGCCAATTGCTTATACAGCCCGCGAGCGGCCTGGCGTTGCTGACTGGGTGTGAGTGCGCGGCGGGCCTTGCGCAGCATGCGTCGAAGTTGCGGGCGGGGAAGCAGCGCAGGCTCGGTCATGAATTCGGGCTCGGGAGGGCGGGTACTCAAATCGTACCCGTAAAAAAGCCGATGCCGGTATTTAAACCGGCATCGGACTGGAATCAGGCTCCCCGGATGAACCGCTGCTGACTTAGCCCTTGAACCCGAAAGTTCAAGGTGGAAGATGCAGTAGGCTTTAAGGCTTTCCGTCTAGCGGACATGCACACCAGCCCAACGTGCAACCTCCAGGGTAGTGCGAATCGGCTCAGGGACGTGGTCAACTGGCAAGCACCCCAGGGAGTGATGCGAGTATACCTCAAGCTGTTTCGCGTTTCAGCCCTTGGTGACGTCCGGATCGGTCGCGAGCACCAGATCGACACGATCCAGAAGGTCGCGAACCTGCTCTCGCGTCGAGCCGCTGGCCTGCACATCCGGGCGTTCTTCCTTGTGCAGAAGATCGTGGGTGATGTTCAGCGCAGCCATCACGGCGATGCGGTCGGCGCCGATGACTTTGCCGCTGCTGCGGATTTCGCGCATCTTGCCGTCCAGGTAACGGGCGGCGCTCACCAGATTGCTGCGCTCTTCCTGGGGGCAGATGATCGAATATTCTTTATCGAGGATCTGCACGGTAACGCTATTGCTTGAACTCATGAGTCTTGCTCCAGGG
>Ga0247812_10001066_pt1 | contig 15609 bp, 16 predicted proteins | sample UWRJL149409B1_FD_178011 | JGI IMG/M metagenome (GOLD analysis project Ga0247812, IMG submission 178011) | Plant litter microbial communities from Arlington Agricultural Research Station in Wisconsin, United States - UWRJ-L149-409B-1 | ecosystem: Environmental > Terrestrial > Plant litter >...
TACCTATATCTTCTTTTTATCTTGAAATGCGAGCTGCCGCTTACATGCGAGAGCAGACATCATACGTGCCGTGGTTGGACTTATATTACCTGCTCAAACGACTTAATGACGGTGAGCTTGCAGCAATGAATGACCCTACTGGTAATACGGGGAGGATAAATGCTTGTTCTAGTGACGCAAATCGAACCGATGCATTGAGTAAGTTAAGTACAGCATTAAGTCGGGCTGAGCTCGCTAAAGACTATAATTCGAATGGCAGTGTAGCCGCCGCCTTCGATGAGTGGGATAAATTATTCTACTATGAGTTTCCTGGTTACAACTAGTATGGAAGAGCAAACACAACCTGCTCCAGTCGCCAACGATTCACATCTCTGGATTGAAATTGCTACTGAACCCACTAACCTCAATTTCTCAACCACTCTTTCTTTGAATGGAGTAAAGTGGGATGTTGTTTTTACTAATAATAAAGTTAGAGCAACTTCACATAGGAAGTATCCAGTTCCTGGAACTGGCTTTAATGATAAAGACAAAGTTATTCAGAGTGCAATGAACCAAATCGGTGGACATATACGAAACCTCGGTTATTTCGGCTTAGGAATAGATATGAAATGGGGTTACGAAGGCGGGTATGATGGCACTTCGGTCGGTGATTCACTGGATATCTTCCCGTCAATTCATCAAAATAGTTCAACTCAATTTTCCACCAACTCAATAGAGCGAGGGCAACGAATAATTAAAGATGTTGGCAACAGTCGCAAAAAGGGTCTCAAATCGATGCTCAATTATTGGCGAAGAGCTAAGGAATTAGATGAACTAGGCTTTGATTCAGAGGCTTATCTGAACTATTTCAAAGTTCTTGAGTGTCTAGCTGAACTCAATACCGATGATGTTACTAAGCGAGCAATTCAGGACCGCTTTAGTCCAGGCGGAGTTCCTCAAAAAACCCTCAGTAGGCAGTATCGAACCAAAACAACTGCTGAACAGAACAATCTACACCGTCAAATAATCTTCGCTTCAAAAGCCTTGAGTGCTGCAAATATCAGTCCCAAGCTAAGCCGAGGTCTTTTTACTAAAGTACTGAATATCGTTTTCATGCGTCATGGTTGGAATGTTGCTCATAAGTTGCTGCGTTCGAACCCCTACGATACTTATGATGCGATTGGACAGCACAGTGACGAGTTTAACCTGGTTAGGATTGAGAACATATACATAGCCAAAATAACTAAACTTTTGATTCTTCGCTATGTCAAACCTGGTCAGTATAGGTTTGTGATGGACAGTAATATGCCGATGGTGATGCCTGTATCAGGTAAGGGCAGTAAGCTCGATGACTAGTCGAGTAAAATAAGGCTATGGAAACTAAACCTGGAATGCGCCGACTTAGACATTCAATAATCCAGAGAGTGTTTTATTCGAAGGCTATACGATTGACGACTTGCTACTGAATATTATTGCTAACTATAAATATGTCGGTTACTCTGTATTAAAAAGCTATGGAATACACGGTATATTTAAAGATACTGCGGATATTACTAGTGGCCTTGCTTCATATCGCGAGTACCTTTCGACTATACAAGATTCATAGCTGAGAGCCGAGGTATCTCATTAAATAAACAAACAGCCCCGCCTAAAAGGCCAGGCTGTTTATTTATTCGATCTGTATGATCCTGCTATACTATAAATAATTATGAAACACTATTTCCAGACCGCCCGAGCCTACGTTATCGCACATAAAAAAGATTTCACTATTGGTGCAGGTGTGTTTGTCGGATTGGCATTAGTGGCTGGCTTGATTGTACTGATCGTAGCAAATATCGATCGACCGGCAGAGATCGTCTACAAGCCAGTTCGTGCCTGCGATCTATTGACGCTCGACGAAGCAAAAGAACTGATTGGCAGCAATGCGTTCAGGAGCACTGAAGATGCTGATCCTGTCCTGCAAGGAAACGCAGTCACGAGTAGCTGTGGGTATAGTGACGGTAATGCAAATATAGACGACTCGATCGTCGCTGCAATCAAAGTTCGCTCTGGGATTAACGATGATGGAATTGAGGAGAACAAAAATGATTTTCAGCGTGGAATCCCTGATGAAAAGATTAGCAATGTTCCGGACCTCGGCGACAGCGCATATTTCAATCAAGTAAATGGACAGTTGAACATCCTGAACGGACTCGACTGGGTCATCATTAGTTATGGCGTCAATTCTGATCCTGCAGGAAATACCGTCGACCAGGCAGTGGCGCTGGCCAAAAAAATCATTAATTAGTATTTGCTGAAATCTTTGTTATTATAGAATTATTAACGAGGAGGTATCATGAATAAAAAGATTATTCTGGGTCTTGTGGGAATAGTTGTCTTGGGTGCACTAGCATTTGTTATCGTCAATATAATGAAACCGTCTGCGGGCGATACATCGCAATCTAATACTACTGAGTCAAGCCAAACTCTTGTAGCTGTGCAGGCATGCGACTTGCTGACGGACGCAGAGGCAATGCAGATACTTGGTGCAGCTGCATCAGGTGATAACGAAAGTAACGCAGCAACTACCGATGATATTACGGTTGATTCATGTGGCTATACAAACAATGCGGGCACGGTTGCCGAAATACGATCTATCGGATTGATGGTTCGGTCTGCAACCACAAAAGATGGACTAGAGAGTAACAAGGAAGCCTTTGCTGAAGGTGGTGCAGCACACCCAACCAGCGCAGTTGCCGTAACTGGATATGGCGAACAGGCATACTGGGATCCTGCAACGTATCAACTAGCTATTCTAAAAGATAATCTATGGATTGGTATTGTGTACGGCGGAACCAATCCAACTGACAACACACTCGAAGACGCAAAGAGTGTTGCTGATCTGGTGCTGAACTAGGCGATATCGTAAATACGGTAATCGCAGTTGTGTAGGCGATCAATACGAACGCTACCTTTGCGTGGCAACTGATTTGCGTACGCATGGACTGCATGATGCACGCCTCCGTGTGAGACGACTAGGATAGTTTTGTCTTTATATTCTTGTTTTAGGTCATCAAGTACCGGATAAATTCTATCGAAAAAGGCAGGTAGCTGCTCGACATTTTCAATAACTTCATCGTTATCGAAATCAAACATCTTGCCCCATAACTCTGCTCCGACATACGTAGCCGCTTCACGTTCACGCAGATTGTCGATAATCCTAATAGGTAGGCGGTGATATTCATTTATGGCTTCGGCTGTTTCAATAGCTCTCTTGAGAGGCGATGCGATGATGGCATCAAAATGAATATTTTTTAGTGTTTCTGCTAGTTCTTTTGCCTCTTTAACGCCGACCGCGTTAATAGAATCACCTAGCTCGACATCCGGCAAACCGTTGACGTTCGCATTCGTCTGTCCGTGTCGTGCAAAGTATAGTTTCATGGTGATAGTATAGCATGTGCGCCAGATTGACTCTACGTCCAAATCATTATAATATATGCGAATGAAATCTGTTGAGTCAATCAATCCAGATGACGGCCTAGTTGGCCATTTTTTTAATGATCGCCAGCCATTTATCCATGGCTACATAGAAGACTGGGATGAAGAAGATTCTAGTATTGCGAATAAGGTCGCTCAGCAAATAACGACCAACAAGAAATTACCGGATACTGTCGTTATTATTCCCGTTGCTGCTCACTCTGAAGCCAGGAATATCATTCGTACATTATCTCAGTATGCCAAGCAAATTGATAACAAGGATTTTGCGGTGCACTTACATTTAAATTGGCCAAATAATGATCAAGCTAGGGAAGATGCCACTCATTCATTTGCTGCTGTGTCGGAAGCAAAAGAATTATTTCCAGGACTAGATATTCGTACTTCCTACGCAGAGTATGAAAATCCTACGATTGGTGCAATACGCAAAGCGGCATGGGACGGGACGCTTTTGACTGCGGCGCGACAGGGTACCGAAGGTCAGACAATCGGCTTGAACCATGACATCGATTTGATGGCATTATCGCGTCGTTATATCACTAATATGCAAAAGTACTATCAGTCAGAAGAAAGTGGATCGCGCTGGAGGCTGATGCCAGCACCGGCGCAATCACAGACAAAACATTATGGATCGCCCGATCATCCAAATACGTCTATGGCTGTATTTTTTCAGGATTTTCTGGCTCGACAGTATGGTAGTGGCTTTGAGGCTGGGCTGGCAATTCCGATGTCGACGTATGCTGGCAACGAGGGTTTTAGCAAGAGTGCTGCAACCTACGAGACACACCGTTTACTAGGGTATTATGAACAACCTGAAATCATACCAGGCACCAGTTTGCAGACGTCAATTCGCCGACATCTGGATAGATTACCGACGAACGATTTTGAGACAGTATGGACAGACGATACGTTCGGTCCTGATGACGAGTGCCGCATACGAGTGGACTTCCAGGATATTACTCGTGAAGATATGTTGGTGAGAGTGGGGCAGTCTGCACTGAATTTTGGTTTTAATTTTACGCCATCACTTATAGATCTTGGATTAAATATACGCCAGAAAATGATACTCTCATCCAGCAGGCCAGAACGTCGTGTGATAGAAGATGAAATTATCGTGGCGGCAAAGCGAGCAGAAAGGATGGTTACGCATGTTCTTGATAGAGTGGTGGGTGCGCCTAGGATCAGCGCAATATTATCATCCCATTATTTCGCCGAAGATCATATCCGCTACCAATTATTTTTAAAGTCACTGTATTACCGAAATGAAGGTCTGACTCACGTCTCTGATCGTTAAGCTAAAATTCCCCAAAATATTTAATAAGAATTAAATATTTTGGGGAATTCTCGGCGCGTCTGCGCTTGTGGCGCTGCGCCGAGGTTCCACAATTGATCGTGTTACGAGTAGTAGTGACCATCGCACAAAGTGCGGTCGCATTGTATGCGGCCCACTAGTGCACGAAGAGCGGGTACCCATTGGGGATTCACACCGAGGAATTGGTTCGTCTGGTCCGAGAGCGCCGGGAATCCGGTGTCTCGCACGAGCTCTTCCAGGTCCATCGTAATGAGCCCGTTCGTGGTCGAAATTGCAGCGCGATGAATCGTCAAACCGGTCGCCTTGTCAAAGCGAACCATCCCGAGTGTCTCTCCCGTAAAGGCGAGTGCGGTGGGATGGCTGTCGTCCCGATCATTTGCACGACGGAACGGCTTCATGCTTTCACCATCGAAACCAGTCACGATTTGATAGTGCTCTTCTTTGACACTTATTTCCTTGCCCTCAAGGAGCAATTTGTAAGTCACCCCGACTAGTTGCGCCGGAGGCGTGTACACTTTGTGTACAACGCCGACTGCAAACCTCGGAATGTTACCTCCGAAACTGCCGGTGTGCGATCCTGCGTGACCCCATTCTGTAGGGAAACGCTTGCGGGATACTTTGTAGTCCGCGGCCAAGGGGACGACGAGTGTGCCGTTCTTTGACTTGATTGCTCGGTTGTTGTGCCTGCATACGTACTTGATCAAGCTGTCGCTCGCGTGTGTCACGCGTGCCTTCAGACTGAAATACAATGTCACTCTCCATCTCGGATCGAATTGTGGTGTTCGTTCGTCCGAAATTAATCTCGGCGTACTTCTTTATTATACCATAAAAATATACTAATCGCAATCGCGTCTCGATGATAAAATTGGTGTGCTCATAAAAATTCCCCAAAACATTTAACGAATTGTTAAATACTTTGGGGAATTCTCGGCGCGTGCGCTTGTGGCGCGACGCCGAGGTTCCACAATCGATCTACGGGTTACGGTAATGACCGATGCAGCCATCACTCTCGCACCGCGACCTGGAGATAACCGCTGCAATAGCTTTGGTCCAGGTTGGGTTGGACGAGATGATGGCCCGTGAGCGGTCGGAGAGTGCTGGGAATTCATCTTCTTTCAGCAGTTCTTCGACCCTCATGATGACTCCACCATTAAAGGGCTCTGTGTATGCCCTCTGGATTCGTAGACCGCCATCGAGCCTGAGGCGAATAACGCCCATTGTCGATTTCGTGAATACGAGTGATGTGAAGTGCCGGACTTTGTGGCTGGACTGCGTGCGGTACGGCCTGAGGGGCTCACCGTTGTAGCCTGTGATGACCTGGCTGTGCGAGTCCTTGATATCGAGCTCTCGACCTTCCAGCGCAAGCTCGAAATCCTGTCCAGCTAGCGCTTCTGGTAGTTCGTAAATTCTACGAACGTACCCTTTAGAGAAGTTCGGCGCAAAGCTGCCCGGTCGCGTGTCGACTGATTCGTCGGCGGCCCACTCATCCGGAAATGTTTCCCGCGACAAGGTAGGGTTAGCGAGCAGCTGAACGATCAGGATTCCGCTATTGGTGATTCTTGCTGCAGGGTTGGTTCTCGTGATTTCTTGGGCGAAATCGTAAGATGCCTTTGGAAAGGCTGCCTTTAGCGTGAAATACATGGTTCTCCGTTCGGATCGAATTGTGGATGTTCGACCGATATAGTGTCGGCGTACCGCTCTATTAGAACACAAAAGTATTCCATTAGCAATTAACATGCATAGAGACGGTTACGCTTGCCATGACGCATAGGGGAATCTACAATAATCGTAACTGACAAAGGGAGTGTATACGATGACAGGACTGAGTGGTGCATATCGATACGGCGAAGGACGTACAGCGGACGGGCAATTGGTTTCGTTCACGACGGGTGGTGATGTTGACGAAGCAATAGAAAAGTTAGGCGCCTTTAAGAGCCTCCGTATTCCAACCAGCAAAGAGATGACTGTTGAGCATGGTTCCTTTGGCCGCTACAGTCGCTACGACATTGATAAGGTTGAATATTATGGCGGTGAAGGTGGGTACTTTGAAGTATTGAATATTAAAGATGCACCCGAGGGTCGTCATCCGATCGTTTCTCATTCTCATGGACTATCATATGGTGAATGGGTCGACTATTTTGTTGAATGGGAGACGGTTAAAGATGCTTTGACGCACTTGCATGATCACGGAACGCCAAATCTGCCGAGTTACTTTACCGAAGAAAAGGAGCCTTTCAAAGGATATATGCGAACAGTTGAACTGGGGATGCTAACGCCTTGGTTCTATGCTACAGGCGATGCCGAGACTGTCGGTGATTTTGTCTTTCCTGAAAATCTTGGCGGCGATCCAGTGTATACGTTTGGACGACAATTTATGGTACCGATTTCTGCGGCATATAAAAACGAAGTCGCACACGTTGCAGTAAAAACAGCGATGGGCGCAATCACTCAGCAGGTACCTGTTCGATCGAGCCCTTACGGATATACCGATAACACAAAACCCGCAAATATTGTCCGAACCGTGCAATGGAGCGACGGAACGATGACTAAAATTGACGCCAATACACCAGCATCTATGGTTCCACGACCTATCGAGCAAGCACCATGGGTTGTTGACGTAGTATCACAGGTGCAAAAGGTAATGGCGGGCACTGCCCTGAATTTTACTGTTAATTTTGCCGATGGTGGTAAATTCGTAGGCAAATATATCGAACCACAAGAAAGCGTCTCGAATGCAGAAGGTGATTACAACGCGAAAGTACAGCTGGCTGATGGGTCGATAAAAGCCGGATGGGTGTATGGTTTTGTCCCGACACCGGAGACTCCGACTGTCACAGCCTATATTGAAAAACATTACAAGGAACAGGGCGTAGACATTATCACGATCGAGATTGTCGAGCAAAAGACAAAAGCTGGTGGAAAAAAGTGGAAAGGCTTGTACTATGGCTCTATTGATCCGGCGGATCAAGCTGTACAAGATCGACCACCATTCGATATATCGACGAACTCAGCCGACAACGAATAGTTGATTAAATAGCTTTTTGCTACAATAAGCTTATGAATAAAAAGACACTTCATATATTAATTCAGTTGGTAGCTGGTGCGTTAGTATTTGCAGCCGTCGGAACACAGCTGGCGTTACAGTTCGAGTATCAGCAGAGCATTGTGAATTTCTTTAGTTTCTTTACAAATCTCTCGAACATACTGGCGGGATTTGTTTTACTGTATGGCGCAGTATTATTGATCCAGAACAAAACCAGCAAAGCATACGATATTGTACGTGGCGCATCGGTCGTGTATATGGCTGTCGTTGGTGTCGTCTTTAGTTTGCTATTGAGTGGCGCGGAACTTGGTATTTTGCAACCATGGGTCAACACTGTACTACACTACATTATGCCGGTGGTTGTTGTGGCGTATTGGTTTATTAATCCTCCGAAAAACAAGATTGCGACAAAAACGATTGGATATTGGCTGATCTTCCCGGCTGCGTATCTATTCTACTCATTAGTTCGCGGCGCAATCGTCAATTGGTATCCATATCCTTTCTTGAACCCAGCGCAAGATGGCGGCTACAGTACGGTCGCCCTGTATTCGTTACTTGTCCTAGTCTTCTTTATCGTCTTTAGTCTAGCAATACGTTGGGCTAGCAACTTACGTACAAAGAAAAAGAAGTAGCATGTCGTTTCAAGCATACCTTGATAATATCGAAGCCAAAACGGGCAAGACACCGAACGATTTTATTGCGCTGGCACAACAAAAAGGCTTTGACGATCCGTCGACAAAAGCAAATGTTATTGTAGAATGGCTAGCGAAAGATTTCGATTTGGGACGAGGACATGCGATGGCATTGGTGCATGTTATAAAACATGGCGCGACTATTTCCAGTAAACATGTTGGTACGACTAGCGTTCATAAAGATGCGTCCGACATGCTCAACCTTGACGGTACAAGACAATCATGAAGATAGCGGTCATCGCAGCAAACGGACGTTTAGGACAGGCATTTGTTGTCGCAGCATTGGCTGCCGGTCATCAAGTGCGTGCTGGAATTCGCGGTACCAGCCCTTTTACAAAACACCCAAATCTAAAGACGATTGAGTGCGACGCGACCGATCCAGCTGATTTACTGCAATTGTTCACCGGCCAAGAGGTTGTTGTCAGTGCGATAGGTCATGTAAAAAACTCAGCACCAGATGTGCAAACTATCGCAACACAAGCGACGATTGATATCATGCATGAATTAGGAATAAAACGATTTGTTGATGTGACTGGAACAGGCGTTCGTTTTTCGGGCGACAAGATTAGCTTGATCGATAGATTTTTAAATCTAGGTGTTGGCATCGTTGATCCAGCGAGAGTAAATGATGGCAGGCAGCATATGGAAGTATTAAAAAAGAGTGATCTAGATTGGACGAGTGTCCGGGTATTAAAATTACAAAATGTTCAGCCAAGCCCGTTCTCACTACAATTACATGGACCAACCAAATGGTATGTTGGGCGCACGGAAGTTGCGCAGGCAATGTTGCAGGTCATTGAACGTGGATCGTTCATAAGACAGTCTCCAATTATTAGTCGCACCACAAACGGATAAACCGACCAACTCGCTACATGAAATCGGCAATATCTTTGGTATAATAACGGAGAATGCATAAACGGTATATCAAGCGTCGGATAAGTCGACTAGGGGTGTTGCTATTATTTGTCATCGCTTCTGTCGGTGCTTCTTTTGCGGGACTTGATAAGCCTGCAAATGCTGCTGGATACTCTATGCAAACGGGATACTATCTAGGATCTGGTGCTGCGAAGACGATTTCAGGACTAGGATTCCAGCCAAACCTTGTCATTATCAAACCGACGACGACATTGTTAGCGGTCGTAAAAACGAGTAGCATGGCAGCAGCAAATGCCAGCTATATGAGCGGAACGACAGACCTTACGACCACCCCGATTACCTTGAACGCAAACGGGTTTGTGCTGGGGACAGCTGCGTCAGTAAATACGACGAACACGCTATATTACTGGACCGCATTTGGCGGTTCGGACTGTTCGGCAACGGGCAACTTCTGCGTCGGTACGTACACGGGTAATGGTGCTGCAACCAGGTCAATTACCAGTGTTGGATTCCAGCCGACGTTGGTCATGACAAAGCAAACTAATACAGCAGCAATGAACTTCCGCACGGCATCTATGCCAGCGAATAGGGGTGAATTCCTGACGACAACGGCACCGTCTACGACCGGTACGCTATACTCTAATTTAACCGCGACAGGATTCGATATCGGTGTAACGAATAATGCTAATGCCGGCATATATAACTTCATTGCTTTTAAATCGACAGCAGGCCTTATGAATGAAGGAACGTATACGGGTGACGGATTAGACAATAGGGACATTACTGGCGTTGGATTTAAGCCTAATGTCGTCTTTGTAAAGAATTCGACAAGTGCGACAAACACCAGCCGTCGTAGTATCATGTCATTCGATCAACAAAATGGAGATTCGACGAGTTTCCCATCAGATTCTCTGGGTGACGCACAGAACTATATTCAGAAACTGTCTGCTGATGGATTCCAGGTAGGAAGCGGGCTAAATGCGAATGAGTCCACCTTTGTGCATTATTGGTTTGCATTCGGCGGTGTGCCCACTGCATCCGGTGCGAGTGGAACATTCAAGATGGCAACAGGATCGTACGTCGGCACAGGTGTCGCGGCACGAACGATTAATACCGGTACATTTGCCCCAGACTTAGTAATTATTAAAGATAACGCAGCAAACTTGACGGTATTTAGAACGCGCCTCGGAGGCGACGCGACGTCATACCTTGCCGGTGCAACCGCAGATTTCGCAGGTGGTATTACTTCACTGACAGCAAATGGTTTTGTCGTTGGAACAAATGCGACAGTAAATACGCTAAACAGTACCTACCAATGGCAGGCATTTGGCAATGCATACAATCCAGAGACAAAGACTGGTGCGGCTGATTTTGCAATTGGTGCCTATCAGGGGACTGCAGGTGATGACATGCAAGTCGCAGGAGCGCCGTACCAAATGGACTTTGTTACCGTAAAGCGAAACAGTAATACAGCGGCCAATTTCCGCACAAGTGATCAAGCAGGTGATTTGTCAGGCTTTTTCGTCGGTACAGCAGAAGGCTCTAACTATATACAGAATTTGAATAGTACCGGTTTTCAAGTTGGATCAGCAACTGCAGTAAATGGGGGAGGTGCGTTCCACAAGTGGTTCGGGTTCAAAGCAGGGACTAACTTTGCTGTCGGGAGTTACACTGGTAATAATGTCGTCGATCGGCCTATCACGATCGGTTCCGGATTTCAGCCGAACCTATTATGGGTAAAAGGCGTCAGTACGACGGTTGCGGTGTCGAGGCCAGGCTCTGTTTCGGGTGATGTGACGCAGACATTTGCTGCAGCGAATGGGGCTGGACGCGTGAAGGCATTTACCGCAACGGGGGCGTCATTAGGTGCTTTCATCGAAGTAAATGCAAATGCAGTTAATTACCGTTACATTGCCTGGCGAATCCCGTCATCGGGTGTCTTGTCTGCTGACATTGTGGATGGAGCTGGAGCGAGTGTCGCAAGTCCTAGCTTTGCGATGAATAACGAGACGTATCCATTTAGTTGCGAAGAGAATTTGGGCGTTATTGGTACCACGGCACAAAAGTTCCGAATCTCTAATCAAACGAGTAACGCCGCGTGGTCAACATCTATCGCCGCTACTGATGGTGCGACGGCGCTGTGGCGCAATAGTGGTAATACGGCCCAGTATGACTATAACGAATCCAGCGGCTCGCCAGCTGGCTGTACAGACGGCGCTGATACAGATTCGTTAGCCGGTAAGTTGCGCATTACTCCAACGACAGGTACATTGACGCCACAGGCTGGATGCAGCACGACAAATGTATCGCTGGGTTCCGATCAAGATTTCAATCAATCGACGCTCAACTCGATTACTTTATTGACGGCATCTTCGGGAGCAACAGCGGGCTGTTACTGGGACTTGATCGGAGTGGGATTAAAGCAGTATATTCCGGCTGATCAACCACTAGATTCGTACTCGATTAACCTGACAATTACGACAATTGCATCATAAGTTCATAACTAATAAATAACTGTATGTACATAGCCATAAGTATGATAGAATCAAGACAATAGAATATGCGAGGGAACAATATAGTGAAGAAATTACTTAAATTAAGTGCGCTCATGGTTGCTGCATTCGGAATCGTAGCTGGTTTTGCAGTTACGCCATCATATGCCGCTAGCAATACTAACGTAACGCAGTCAATTACGGCCGGATCACTAACGACAGATATTCGCGATGCTAGTCGTGTTGCTGTTGCAAGTCCGACGTTTGCACTTGGCGCGGTTGGATTCTCATTTAGCTGCCAGACATCAACTGGAACGATCGGTTCAACTGCACAACGTTTGTATGTTGATAACCCAGGAGCTGCTAACAATGGATGGACGCTTACGTTAGCTGCAACTGCTGGCGCAACCGACACATGGAAGAACGCCGGAACGACACAGAGTTTTGACTTTAACGATCCAACGACTTCAGGCTGTGACGACGGCGTTGACGCAGATTCACGACCAGGTCAACTTACTGTTAACCCAAGTGTCGGAACACTGACCGCTGACTGTACGTCTTGTACAACTGCAAATATCACAAAGGGTGCATCAAGCGCTTACTCACAAGGTGTTCTTGATAGTGTGACTATCTTAAATGCTGCAGCAGCATCTGATGATGCAGGACGATGGTACTTGACTGGTGTTGGTGTGAGCCAAACAATCCCAGCAGAACAAGCAGTTGATAGCTACACTGTTAACTTGACAGCAACCGTTACTGCCTCATAATTAATCGTAAGATTACTAACAAAGAATCGATAGGGTTATGCGACAAGCATCAATGACTGCCATCACGCACGCCGTGATCACTACTGGAAAATATATGGCATATGCCATGCTTGCCGCGAGCCTACTTGTCGTCGCGTTGGCGCAGTCATCATTTGCTGAGTCTGGTGGAATTGGTGGTCGCCCGTCAAATCCTGACCCTGCAAATAACCGTTCGCAATCTATCTTTATCAAAGAAATAAAACCAGGCGCAATCGCAAATGATTCCGTAGATGTTATTAACAATGATGACACGGAAAAGACTATCCTGGTCTATGCGACCGACTCTGCGAAATCGAGCGGTGGTGCATTTGCCTGTGCGCAGGCAGTTGACGCGAAAACTGGCGTTGGCTCATGGATTGCTCTCGAGCAAACGACTGTAACGGTTGCTGCTCATAGCACGGTCAAAGTGCCTTTTACGATCACTAGTCCGGCAAATGCTGAACCAGGTGAACTAGATGGCTGTATCGTTCTGCAAGAGCAAAAAGAAGCAACACGACAGGGCGGCATTGCCCTTAGTTTCCGTACCGCGATACGCGTCGCTACATTTACGCCGGGTAACATTATTAAAAATATCGATACGTTAGGAATTGATGTGAGGCAGGCAAACGAGTCAGTAACGCTATCCCCGAGCGTAAAGAATACTGGAAATGTTTCACTTGATACAAAGGTAACGACAGCTATCAAAAGTTTGTTTGGTACGACGATCGCATCAAAGGACAATACCTTTCCTACGCTTCGCGATCAGGTGACGCAGTGGAATATTGCAATGGATAAGCCTTTCTGGGGTGGACTGTATAGTGCGTCCTACGCTATTAGCTATGACGCCAGTGATAATCACATTGGCGAGACAAAAGATGATACACAAAAGACTATTCAAGGTCAGTCCGTATACTTTGTTGCCGCACCAAGCCCGGTCGCTGCATTGATCGAATTGGCAGTATTGATTGGGATAGTTATCGGAATTGTTAAATACTTTGCCTATCGAATTCATAAAAAGACCGTCGATGAAAAATGGGTTGATCATACTATTATTGAAGTCGAACAACTACAGGATGTTGCTGCAAGGCATGGAATTTCATGGAAACTCCTCGCAAAAGCCAATAAGCTAAAGGCTCCCTATAGTCTCCCAATTGGTACGACCATCAAAGTTCCTCACCTACAAAAGAAATTACAGAAAAATGGACGTAGGAAGAAATAATCCGTGAAATCATTACATAAAAACGCCTACGGACTGACACTTGCTGCGGCGATCGTTGCTAGTTCGTTGATCTTTACGACGGCTAGTTATGCCGTTGATAGTGAGCTACAGGTACAAATCACGCCGATGGATTGTTCGGTTGATCAGGTACATGATGGCATCAGTAGTACGACGGTTACAACACCCGCATCATGTAGCGAACCTGTATCTACGGGCGCTACAGGACAGGCAATAAGTAATACTGCCGGCGCTAGTGAGTCAGTAGCTAATACATCAACGAATACTGCGTACCGTTTTCGTGAGGCTGAATCACCAAGCATCCTCGATAGAAACGGTGATCAACAGACGTTCGAGGGAACTGTTTTTGAGCCACTTGCTTCAATCCTAGGCGTCGGTAATCCACAGGCTTCACCGGCATCACCGGTTGTTGCGGCGAGTACGTTTGGGTTTGCTGCAGCCTTTGCAGTTGATACCGCATTATTCAAACGACGATTTAGTCAGGCAGTTATCACTAACGGTCGTCGTGCTTTTTCGGGTGCCCAGCGTGTTTTGCGTCGACTAATCTCTCGTGTCTAATATGAGCCAGCAACACAAGCAAGATCAAGGCCGCGCTTCCCATCAGAATCAAGATAGGAAGTGATTGATTAAATAGTCCACTGCCGTATGCGCGGACAGATTTGAATGTTAATTCCCATGATTTTTCGCCAAATGAGATAGTATCTGTGCGAGATAGTTCGTCCTTTGTACTGGCCCAGTTGTCTGATTCAAATAAGGTCTTTTTATTGCTTTGGTCGGTGACGTCGCTAATACGTGTTGCAATTGCATCAGAAGTTCCGGCGTAGATCGAATCAATAAATGTCTTCGTCCTAAATGATGCGCCCACGTAGCCTATGTTAACGTCATCTTTGAAAACTGGAAGGGTGACAAAGAATCCGTCCATGCCTGAATCAAGTTTGAACGGTGAACTCGCCACAGGGCGGTTGAGTGACGTTGCTTTTTCATAAGTAGCGAGTCGATCGGGGGTGGAGAAGACATCGAAGCCTTGTGATTTTGTCAGATCAACCGTACTACTCGTCAATGTCGTGACGCCATATTTTTCACGTTCTCCGGCAGGTCGGATACTAAAATTACTACCGTAGTTGGGATCATTTTTGAGCTCTACAAGACGTGCCGGTAGATCGTCATTTTGAACGATCTCTGTATAGTACAGGGCACTAATGCCGAGGTTGCGCTCGAATGTATTCTGGCTCTTGAAATAGTTATCCCATTCACTTTGCGTGACGTTCTGACTATTCTCGACGTAGGCACGTGCATTATATAGTAGGTTATTGTACGACTCGACATCTTTCAGTACTAGCTGCGTGACGTTTTTTGTATCAGTCTCGAATTGACCATCTGTCTGGGCTAGTAGGCGATACTGCGTATAGCTGCTGGCAAAAATTCCACCAGCGATGATTGCCGCAACAATAATGAGGTTTAGTACTAGTCTACTGCGTTTTTTACGGTGATATGTTGTCATAGAAATTACTGTGTATTATACAGCAAACGTGAGCGGAATGATACCGTACGTAGCCTACGACTGTGTTTTGATACTAGAACTTTTGTTCGATATCGTAGAGGAACTGTAGGACGTCACCTGGCTTTAGGAACGGTTCGATGTCGCCGTCTTTGATTAGTAGTGGGTCGCTATCCATAAACATGTGAATTTGACGTGTTGACCAGGCCGATGGGTTCTCA
>Ga0247812_10001067_pt1 | contig 15607 bp, 13 predicted proteins | sample UWRJL149409B1_FD_178011 | JGI IMG/M metagenome (GOLD analysis project Ga0247812, IMG submission 178011) | Plant litter microbial communities from Arlington Agricultural Research Station in Wisconsin, United States - UWRJ-L149-409B-1 | ecosystem: Environmental > Terrestrial > Plant litter >...
AGAAGCATATGAAGATATGTTCCTAATTAACCAGCTTATGAAAAATAGACTACAAGGATGCTCAACGCCTCACCTCGCTTAGAAGAAAAGTTTATAGCTTTGAAACTTACGTGAACTCAAAAACCTTTTCCAAGCCTCTTCCCACACACTATTACTACCGATGTGGTGGTTATCCAAACTTTGCTCACCTTTTGAAAGTTTCTTTTGACGCCCGGGATTTTTTGCATACCTGTACATATTGGATCTGAGATGGGCAACAAGGATACCACGGAGGCTGATGGGTCGCCAAAAATGCTTGGTCTACCGGATAACCCCCTCGCGCCATTAACCTTTGGGAACGACTTTTAGTCTCTGGTTTGCCTCTCAATCTAAGTACTTGTACAGTATAGTCCACAAAAGTAGCCAACTTTCTGCTAATAACGTCTGGATTCGGACACCGTTGTATGGTTTATCGGGTTCTAAACTACGGGGCCTGTGCATCCAGGGGTTACTATCACACCCGTCAGATCATTTACAGCCATCTTCCGAAATGCAATCTGCAGCTCGATGAACCGGAGATCTCATCCCCATACCCACTAAACCTAAAGAAAGAAACACGAATGAATCATCTACATAGGGATAGGTAATGTACAAATGCACTACATTATTAGAGGGCTTACATTTTCACCTCCATAGAACGCTATGAAGTCCAGAGAGATGGATTTCGGTCCTACTGGTACAGCAATGAGGTCCAAGCACTTCGTTGTTAGTCGCCGTTATACTTGTAGAAGTATGTGCTCCGAAGTTATCTTGCTGAGCGGGCAGCCCGGCTATATCCCCAGTCACATATACATGTCCAGGTTCTGCAGTGCAACCTCTCCGTCCAACCGAATGTCCTCACAACACCGAAAGCAGCCTGGCTGTCGTAGCCTGTAGAGATTGCATTGACACGCTGCTAAATAATTGACCTGGATTGGGATGGGGGCGTGGATACAAGTTGCTCATCTGGGAAGATCGTGGGCAAGGTGTCAATCATTTTGATCTATCTTCAAGCCTCTGCAGCCAGGAAGTCATCGTGCGTCTACGGTCAAATTGATAGAATGCATGGGAAGACTTTCCCGTCTCCCCACTTCCCACTCCTACACTTCAACTTCGCGAGTCAGCAAGAGAGATAGAGTATGTTTGCAGGAAGTTGTTCTAAGTCGTGGAGAAGATACCTCCCGAACCTTTACACCTACAGCACTGCACAGGATATCATTCGGTTTAGGCTCATCTCGACACTCTGGCTGTTGGTTATTCCGTGGACCATAGGCGTGTGCACATGAACATTAAAATGAACATGAACATGCTCTAAACTATATGCCAGAACGTATATGCCATTTCAACTCTGTGGAGATGATTCAAAGCAGGCTCGCTTAGAGCTCATATTCCCTAAACCGTAGGTCTGTCGTCCTACTTGAGAATCCACCCCACCCCTTTCCCCCCCCTTTCCAGCACACCCCTACACCACCCATAATACGCACTTTACTAATCTGACCGATTTCTCAACCTGACCGCTGGAGTAGGCTATATCCACAGGATTGTGCGCAGAAAGTGTCCGGGGTGGTGTTTTAACACTGTAGAATAACTTTCTTGGATATGTGGAGTAAACAAACGTATATAATGTAGCAAGAAGCATTAAAGCCGTACATTTCTTCTTCCTACTGTAGTAGCAATACTTATTCACCAAAAAACGGTCAGGTTTAGAGGATCGGTTAAATCCAAGGCGTCCTACTGTTAAACCGGGGGAAAACCAGACTGATGAATACGGAGTGAGGAGTGCTTTCGTACAGGACGTCCTTTCTATGGTCTACATGACAACGAGTCAGAGTCGCTTCGGTCATGGGCCAGCTTTCGAGAGCTGGGCATCAGAACTGCACTCCGTACTTTACTCGTCTGTATACTGCACCATTTTTTACAACTCAAAACTATTGACCAAGCCAACACCAAGTAGTCAGTAGTCAAGCAAGAACGACGAAAATTCGGTAACTCTGAGCAAATATGCTATCCCGAAACTCCAGGCTCAAGACTACTAGTTTTAGTCGTAGGAAAAACATCCGATTATGTCAACTACCTACTAAAACTTAAAGCTCCACGCCGCATCAACAGATGTCATGGACCCCCTGTAGCACTTCAATTCCCCCCTGGGCATCTCCCGTCTCCCATATTATGACATGTACCGCACGGAACCTTCCACAAGCTCCAGCAAGTGTCCTTTGCTTGTCGTCAGTGCAAGTCCCCTACTCGACTCGCACAATGGAAGATATGCCGAAATCTGCGCACATGTACCGAGGATGGAACATTAGACCCACCATGCTCATTGAACATGTATGATCAAGAACGCATGTGTTCAGGAAATGGAAGGAAGCCTGAGGAAGCTCTTCCTCTGCGCTGTCGACGGTGATCCTGTTAAGTGTGATCTTGTATGTAGCCACTGTAAGTATGGAGTATCGCAATTTCGCGAAAAAAGAGCCATATTTTGAGAGAATCCCTATGATAACCTTGGTCTTGCGCACCACAGTACAACAAACCACATCTTTCTTTTCCTCCTACTTATCCAAATCACCCCTAGCTAGCTCATACAAAACTTCTATCGATAATCACCGCAGCTCAGTATCGCACATGTAAATATTGCCAGCTCGCCGAAGAGACGTGGCGTTGAGGCGTGCGGACGCATCTCTACTCCGTACATCTCCCTCGTGGCCGGTCAGATCTATCATTACATGTGTTATATCACTTTCCCGTTATTAATATTTCGTCCCTCTTTTTAAGTTCCCCAGATGCTTCCCGCAGGCCACACAAACGCAGTTGCTTTCTTTTTCTTGCAGGATTGGCACAAGCTTCCGACCACTGCAACGTTGTGGCAGATGCATCTTTGCTTCTTCCCGAGTGCACTGAGTAGTAAATATGCTCCAGCGGTGCAAAAAGTGCTCTGATTTATCATAATCCACCTAGATCAGATAAAAGCAAATGATAATGCTGGGCCCAGCCCCTTACAGATTGCGCGGGTATTCACCCCTTCAATCTTTCATTATTCCATAGCTCTTTTTTTACGATACACAAATAGAACCTGTATGTCCTCATTTCTGATATTATCTGTCTGAATCACTTCACGCTAGTACTCTGCAATATTGCTGGGCGGGAAAGGCATATCTCGTCGCATTATGTTCTTGTCGCATAGTTCGCCAGTAAATTTTATTTGGTAGCTTAGAAGCTATACCTTTCATGAGTGATTATTACTGTTGGACTCCGTAGTTCTGGTTGCATTAGTGTCGCAACTTCCTCAGCTTGTTTTCTAAAACAATTCACTATTCTTACTCTTTAGGCGGAGTTGATAGTTGCAACCTGTTAGCACCTTCCATTCCAACATTCGATAACACTCTCCGGAACTCCTCAACGAACCATTATTTGTTGAAATGGCAATCTTGCTCAAGTAGCATTCATACTCTGCTCTGTACATACGTCAATTTCTTGGCTGGCATATTTTGACACGAACAGTTTCACCCACGTCCGAGCTATGAAACGTCAACACTACCACTGTCAACTGACCATCTCATCCTTCCATCTCATTCTCACCATTGGCCCCGGACATCTTAACCTCTCCAAAACATAGGATGCCGAACACCTGGCTGTAGCCTGGGTGTATACGATTCGAGCGACAGACCAAGTAACATCTGTGCTCAATGCTCGACCATCATGGTGGGTTCGCCCAAACATGTCTCCTCCGATCACATCCAGCCGCTTGGACGTTTCTCGGGGGTTTTCTACAAAAGAGGTGTGCACTAAAATTGTCTTTCTGATATATGTGTCGCAAATGTTTAACAGATGCATAAATATATACAGCAGGGAGGTTTACATAGGAACAGGACGTGGAGAGTGAGTCCAAACAAGCGCTCCTATTCATGCTCTACCGGTATCATGGAACAGCAAAACCCGGCATGAAAGCGGGAAACCGAAAACTTTATTCTTCTTGCACACACCTTTCCCTGCCCATCCCTGGACCTTGATTTTCGGAGAATACTCGAAACTCCACGTACCTCTCCCAAAACACAGCGTCCCATTCGTCTGGGGAAGCTCCCAAACTTCGGGGTCTTGCCCAGCACATTCTTATGCCTTTCACACACTTGCCACTGCTTTGCATTCATATTTTCTGCTTTCACGTCATGCTTGGTATCGGCGACTTAACGTTTCGATTCCGTGGGATTTCTAGATCGATTTAAAAGTCTCCTAAAGACATGGCATGAATGATCCGAGGAAGGGCATTTGGGAGGAAGACGTAAATTATCTTGGGGTATGGAAGAACATGCACTCGAAGTGTTTGGATGCTTGTCGTGAGCTTAGCTTGTTTTGACTGGGAAGTGTGAGTAGAGAGGGGTGGAAAGGATCAAGGATACGAGTCAAGATCTTGCATGGAATGGAGGACGAGCCTCTGGCAATGTGCTAACATTTTACCCTAAGGTGCTAGGATTTCTGTCTATGTGACGATGAAGAATGTATCGTATCCGTTGAGTAAGGTACACACTCGTTGGTAAAGTAGATGTGAACGATTGTCTCCTTTTTTCCTTTTGTGCCGGAGTTGATACTACCAAGGATGGTAACTCAAGTATAGAGTGTAATTCATCACAAAGATGCCAAATGTTTTCACATATCCAGAATTAATTATAGTACATAGTACACAAACCTTACTGAGTATTACTATTTGCATTAGCAATCTGGATTGTCACAACGCTAACAAATAGCAAGCTCCACTTATCCTTTTCAATTCAGTTGCGAACTCTTGATAAACTGTGAAATATTGTCTCAAGAGATCAGCCTAAGCTACCTAGAACTTGATTGGAAGTAAAGTATGCAACTGAAATAGGTCCTGAGGTTATATAGATGCTAAGATTTGTGTATTCTGGGGCTGAGTCGGAAACTTCAATGTCAATATTTGCAGTAACAACCACAACCAAAACCAACACAATATTCTTGAATTATTGAATTATTGAACACACTACCTTGCTACACGTTCCTCTGCACTTGATCTACTTCTCCTCTGAGCTTCTACAATATAAATACATCTCCTTTAAAGTTTGCAACCGTGTACAGAGAAATCCTTCCGCATTCCGAATGCCTCTCATTTACAACCGATTGTCACTTCTGTGTCATCTTGAATTCAACCTCTCTTCACGTAGTCAAAGGCGAAAAGACCTCCAGAGCTCCCTAGCATTCCTCCATCCCGAATCGTGCGTTATTTTAATTGTGATAACAGTAGTCACACTAAGAATTTGTGCTTCACCCGTAGCAAGAATCTTACATGCGGGAGACAATGGAGACTGCTAGTCAATATGTAGTTCCACGGATATAAGAGAAATTATACGCTACCAAAAACTTCTACGAAGTAGGGAATCCACCCTCTTGATGTTTTCTTCCTTGTCTGGTGGAAAAGAAGCATCATTTGTCCGCAATTCAAAAACTCAGCTACCACATATATATCACTTCAAATACCAATTCTAACCAAACAAAACTTATTTCTTCCATTACGAAGAACATTGCGATCGACAAGGCGCTACAAAATGCTGATCTCTATTTTCTTTCTAGCTCTTGAATTTCTACTAGTCACTTCAGTCTTTGTTTTCCCTAGATTACCAAAACAAGGACCACAGATCGATGGTAAACAACTCCCTTTTTTTGTCAAAGAATCATTTATATCCAGTAGCAAGAGGCTAGTTGAGATATCGACGACAGGTTCTAGTCCAGATGTCCTGCATCGAATTAGGACATATAAAGTAATAACATAGCCTGCGGGCACGACACCTACGAAAGTAAATAAGACCTCTAAAAGAACTTGGAGGCTCCCGAAGACAATGTGATATATTTACTTAACAGTAAACACTTTCGACTCAATGAAAAAGCTCAGCTATCGTATCGCTTTACAGTGTTTTATATAGAATAGCCCATTGCCTAGTAGCGTGGAGAGTGTATGGAGATTTTGGCATTAGCCCATCAATATCAAAGTCCAAAATATCCCATGTAGGGGGTAAGGTCTATACAGTTTACTTCGTGGTATCTTTCAGCCCAAAGTATATTGAGCCTTTCGAATCCACAAGCTTTTCCTCCTTCCCTTTTTGGAAAAACAAAAAAACGGGAAGAAACAAAAAATCGACGAATTAAGTATCATTCCTAAGGGTTGAGAGTTGTGTATGGGTTATTTATATCTCTGGTTGTACTATCTTAAACCTCTTAGTACTTTCTTATATGCAGCTCATAATTTTGAGTGATTCTATTGCTTGCCGCGAGGAACGGCACGAACAAGCTCAAATTTAGTGTAGGATGTAAGACCTTATTGTCGACAGGGCGATCGATATCTAGACAGAGCTGAGTCACCCTTGAACCCGTCGGACAGCAACTCGAATTTGCTGTCAACGTTTTACAAGATACTGAATATACAATCAATACGGATGATACGATCGTACTTCATTGCGACAATATTTTCAAGGAATTGAGTATGGGGTTCTGATAACTACATCAGTAGTACCAGCTGACTCTCTATAGCTTGTTTCTGACCCCATCTGAATTGCTCTGTCAGAAGATATTATCCCACGTCTTTCCAAGTGTTTGTATCCTCGCTCTATGATTTGACGAGTTCCTCTCGAGCCATGTTCAGCACCATATAACTTTGGCGGAAACAGCAATTTGAGGTTTGTTGCGCATCGCACTATTGAAAGAGGTAAAAATAAAGTTTAGTGTATACCACTAGCTACTAGCGTGTGGTATCAATTCTGGGGTACATAGTTAAGCGAGTTGAAAAGGGGGTGGAATTATGTTGATCCGCCTGGGGAAAATTATACATTATGGCGCTGGCCTTTCATTGCCTCGTTTCCTATCGTTACCTTTGTTTTGTTGTAGGTGGCACACGCCATTGTCTTATTTGGGGAGAGGGTATTAGAGATGCCGTAAGCTTTAGAAGTATAGAACTGCTTATCTGCTATGTGGAAACTACTAGTTGTTGTATGAGATGCAATCCATCTATATATCGGGTCTTTCAGAACACTCCAACCAATTCATATTCGTCATGGACCCAATACTAAAGATTCCTTGCGATAGTGCATAGTTGACACTAACTCGTTGATTGTGTTTAAAGTTATAAAAAGCCCGAATATTTTCGTCCACATCTCAGTTCTCACTCGTTCATAAAATGTTGTTAGACCAGGGACTATATACAAATCACTCCATGCCACCTAATACTCAGATTGATCATTCCAGTAAAGTGTCTCATGCTGAACCTCAGGCCCAGTTGCATATAACATCCAGTCAAACTTCATGCGAATATACTGGATTATATGACTAGCAATCTTGACATGTCCCACATCTGTTGGATGGTATTGTGGTGCTACATCATTATGTTGTAATATGCCAGTTGAGTTGAAATAATGTACAAAGGGCTGTGATCCTTTGTTTGTTTCGTAGGTTTTGTTGGTTTTAAAATCGTAAAGGACATTATTGGACAGATATTGGGGGGTGTTGAAATATTGGTAGAGCGAGTAGATTTCGCTTTTGAAGGCGCCCCTTTCGGCATAGGTATTTCCGACGGCGCTGAAGCCACCCCAGAGAGACTTTATATATTAGTTTTCTGCTACGAGTGTTATGAAAGTGGTGCTTACGACAAGCACTATTTGAGCATCCGGCCACACGGCATGAATCCCTTCGATAAACATGGTATACTGCGCGACGTATCCCGCACTAGTAACATTATTATGTGCATTAGCATCATTAGTCCCAATACAGATCACGACAATGTCTGCAGCCTCGTGTTTATCAAAATCCCACTCCTCGGGCTCACTTCCATAGAGCTGAGTTGCTCGCCAACTAGTATCGGAGGTATGCCACCATTGGTAGAGCTGCCCACGTAAATTTCCCCAGCATTCTTTGTCAAAGAGACAGATACCTGGATAGGCAGTTACGGAGTATTCGGTCTCACCTAGACCAGCTCCTATGTTGTAGCCAAAACTAGAGAGGCCCTCGAATGTGGTGTACATTCCCGATGCCAGGGAGTCGCCTATTATTTCTATGGTCCGGCCAAAGTTAGGAATTTTGATTAGTTTTTCACCTTTGGCTAGGTGGACTGAGTTGATTTGCACTCCATCTGTGTTGTTGTAAGTCAGTATTCCCATTCTTAAAACAACATTACTTAAGACTTCGACATGCAAGGGATTGTAGCTCAGTATAAACAGCAAAGCATAAGAGGCTGAAAAGAACCCAAAAATTCTAGCTGATTGTTAAACCACTTACATGCCCAATTGGTCACTCGCAGCTCGAATGTTGATGGATTGATGGGAGTTGTGATGTCAATGCCAGGCGTACTGGGGCTCACAAGCAAGTGGGTTGCATTCGTAGTAACATTTGTGAATTGCCAATCTTGTCCATCGATCCGGTACCCAATCAGTGTTCTATCAATGGTATTCGGGCCGAACGTGATTGCAATATGTTTTCCGGTGAAGCCAAACTTCAAGCCTGGGGAGCTAACGACTGTTCAGTATTGTATACCATCCACCAGCCATCCAGCTCTCTCAACAAGACAACGAGATAAGAAAGTGGATGCCTTAGTCCCCATGCAATGTAACAACATTCAAGAGGCTGTGTGTGACAAGAAAACAAGAAAACAAGGAACCTACGACCACCAGCTGATATGCTTCGAATCCCATCTTCCCTTATACGATAACTCTGCAGCATCTGGAGCGTATGTCTGCCATTCATAGGCCGCAGCATCAATAGTGGTATTTGGGTAATTTGTGGCCCGGAGTTGGCCGTTTTGTAGGATGTCGCTATAAACCAAGGCAACAAGGGAAGTAATTGTAGCGAGGACTGGGCAGATCTTCATCTTGAGAACACTGAATACCCGTCACGCCTGGAGTAAGAATTCCTGACACAAGGAAATTATGAATGGAGTATGAGAAAAAAGGGAAAGCTATCTACTTATGTTTAGGTTTTGGTAAGAATTTGACCGGCCACGATCTGGTAAAACTGCCTCAATACAGTGTCAAAGTATGAATTTCATATATGTAAGGTCTTGGTATCGAGATTACTTCAATATCTTGCTGCAGGGTACTATACATCACGGAATTTCTAGGTGTTTTGTTTATCCGTCGAGGGGGTTCTTGAGAAGAGTGTCATTGGCAACTCTTCTGAACGATCTCGGGCAGATCTCGGTAGGAAATGTGAGATATAAAAGTCTCCCGTGTCTCCCACGTCTCCCATGTCCCCCATGACTTGCATTCCCGCTCTTCATCTGATGAGTACCGTGGTTCCTAGAATCTGGGAATGGTGGCGGGAATCGGGGTATGCGATGGATGAATGCTACAGATGAAGCCGGCCATGCAGGTCGAGCTGCACAACACAGGCTGCAGCTTGAAATCTGGCGGGTATCGATGAGATGGGATGGTTTCTCCGTCGTGATATGGACACTGTACCGTGACCTTCGCTGGATGCTACGGAAGCAGATCCTCCGTGGACGCTTTCAACATCGTGGGACTGGGGAATGCCAGATGCGGCTCAAAAGATGGCCATGACGTTGGGAGATTGCATCAACTGCATTACTTGCATTACTTGCATTACTTGCACCCGTCACTGGTTTCCACTATGTGTTTTTGTGCACAACGGAGCCGCTCGTCAGGTCAGTGAGGTGTAGTGTCCAGTACTTAATACAATACCGTTCTATAGCGAACAAGGGGTGGCCAGCGCTAAACTGCATGGCCCCGCAAAAGTTCATAGCGTCGGTTGCAGAGGCAGAAAGTCACTGCTGCTGCGTACACAACTCAACTGACTACTCACTTGCTCACTATTCACTCTCTCACACTCGCGCTCTCGCTCTCAGTCTCACCTCTCCCTGCCCAGCGTCTATTCAACCACTGGTCAGGAAAAGCCCCCAAACTCGGCGTCTATATTAAGGATATCTAAAGTTGGCTATATAAGGGATACTAAATACCACCCGCCCTTGCAATTGCAATCGTGATCCTCTCCTATATTAGAAGGTAGTCCACCATCCCAAGTCTGGTGATCTCAGCTTCTGGAAAAGCAAAGAGCGGCTGTACCACCCACCTATCGTGCAGACCGTGTAGGCCGCAAGCGAACTTATCCAGCTACAATCTCTGCATCTCCACAAGTGGAACTGGTGCAATGATCTATCCCTCATCTCAATTACCATGAAGTTTACAGCACCTTCACAGCTCTCTGTGAGGGTGTCGACGTTGGAATCCACTATTCGCAGCATCCCGAACAAGCACCAGCTCTGCATCTACCCTTCGCCGCCGCAATGGCATCACTAGACAATTCGGTCCCCGACACCCAGCTTGGTTTGACAAATGACGAGATCTCCCTGCTGCGCCATCATCAACAAGTTGCGGCTGCATCAACAGCAGGTGGATCTTCCTCGCGCGCGGCATCTCGCGCTTCGTCTCAAGGCCTCCTCCTCCTCGACCCATCCTCCCTTGCAGCTCTCGGCCGCCATTTCGACCGCTTGATGCAACAGATCCAGGCTCGGCTAGAATATCTCTCTGAGCAATCGCAGATGGTAGCGCAACAACAATATGATAGAGCCGGCAATGCCATTGCCCTTGCCGATTCGGAGATAGCCAGATTCCATGATATACTGAGGCAGATTGACGAGCTAGAGCTGGATTTCGATAGGATAAGACATATCAGGGATATAGTCCGAAGCTATAGGCAGCGGGTAGAGGAGATGGAGAGGGAGGTTGAGCAGAGCAGCTCAAGCAGCAGACATCACAGACACCGCCATCATGGCGAGAGCTCCGGAAGCTCACACAGGCGGCATAGGAGATAAAGGTATCAGGCAACTGAACACGGAAAATACCTGGAACATTATAAGCAGAGTCCCGCGACTGAGAAAGGAGGATGGAGAGAGGAAGGGTATACCGGGCCAGCAGACATGTATGAGCACGAGAGAATAGGCCTCACGGCCGGAAGAACAGGAATGCCTCGCGGCGCATGATTTTGGCGTTATTATTTGCTTTGGGGTTTCATTTGTATCAAGGCTCAATACCCCAAAAGCGTTGGGGTGTAGGAGGGTTTCTTTCAGCGATGCTTTGAGCGATATAGCGTCCAGCGTTTACAGCGATAGCAGGAGCTGGGGTTTGGGATTCTGGGAGTCTATCCCTGAGATACACACACACATATATATATTAATTGAGATTTCGCCGCACAGGGGACTACGTGTCAATCCAAGTTTTCTTCAAACAGGACGTGAATCCGAACACCGGAACGGTGGATGGTATGCTTCCATGCAGGTACCCCCGACTTTGAAACATTGCATAATGCCTGAGCTGCAGGTTTTCCATGACGAGACAATCTTCACATCGGATCTGATTCGTAGAAAGTTTATTTCATTTGATAGGCAATCTACGAGGAGTAATGTTTGTCAAGAGCTTTAATTGTGCTCGGAACGTTGTATTGGTTATACAGTGTAGTACAGCAATAACAGCGAAAGTACCTAAGCCAGCTTTGTAACTTCAGGAAGAATGTAAAAGAACGAGTGATTGAGATCAATGGATAATTCTTTTCTGTTTGCTTCTAAAAATAATCGAATCAGCTAACTTCCTATTGTTATTATTGATCTCAAGCGTAAAGAACCAGAACTATGTGTGTATGTTCTATATTGGAGAGTGTTCTATCTGCAGTCAGACGGACGAACGAACTTTCCCTCCACTCGTATATCTAATTGGAAACATTCTCTTGCTTGAATACTGCGTACCTCAGTATTCACCGCTCACTAAAAAGCAAAGGAGTCCGAGCTAGTGGTGGACTTAATAAATAATTTGGTACAAGGCTGGTATCTTGGCACAAGGCTGAGGATATTTTGCTCTTTAGCACATAGGTGATCCACCACCTTAGAACATCAACACCATTCATAAACTCAACTGTCCTTCAACGCTGAATCGCTGTAAGCTTCTTACAAAATGAGCTCTGGGGATGACAGACCTTCAACAAGCGAGGCTGGGCTCGATAGCAGTGTGGCAGACCTGAAGCTGCAGGATGGGGTATGCCTTACTCTCTCTTAAACTTCCCCTCGCGTCTTCCTAAGAGGTGGCTCTGGCTACGCAAGGAGTCGCTTCTACAAAGTCTAGACTGCTTTATATTACTGCTCGTGTAAGAAACTAATGTGTTGCTAACACCTCAAAGGAGTCTGCTTCATTTTCTGCAAGCGGAGCAGATTCCGCCTCTGCCACCGCATACGTGCCTCCGATATCAAATAACGTGCCTGGGTTCCGGTACAAATATCCTCAAGCAAAGCCTACTCCGCCTGGTGTGGATGACACGGAATGGAACAAGCTTTTTACAGCAGCTGATTCCCGATTCTACAACAAACATGGCAAAAATGCCAAGGAATCCGAGAAGTATCGCATTCGGGGAGAAACCTACGAATTAGCATTGAAGATGCTGGAAGAGAAGCGGGAGAAGAACAAGTTGATTGCTGCTGGAGTTCTACCGGCGAAGGCGAGGAAGATACCCGCACCAAAGAAGAGCGAACCCTCAACAACCATGAAGAGAGAGCCGTCAACCACATCCCGTGATGCCACGCCCTCTTTTGGGGCTTCTTTTGGAGACATGACCCTGGGTATTGCGGAGAAGATAAAGAGTGAGGGAAGAGCTAGAAAGGCCATGTCTGTTGCTGCTTCTTCCGATCGTGGAACACCTGCTCCCACCGCGCCGAAGTCAGCGAGTACCATTCCTCCGCCGCCAAAAGTCGATAAGCCAGTTATCAAGAAAAAGGGTATTGCAGTTCCCGTCAAGAAGCCAACACCTAAGCCAAAGAACGAAAGTACAAACAGTGGTCCCTCTAGCTCCAGGCCTAGTCAAACACCAGGACCAAGGACTTCTAACTCGACAGACGATGAGAGTAACGATGGTGGTGAATACTGTATCTGCCGAGGCCCAGATGATCACCGAATGATGGTATGCTGTGAAGGCGGTTGCGAAGATTGGTATCACTGCTCATGCGTCGGAATCGATGAAACGGACACCAAGGAACTACTGGATCGATACGTTTGTCCGAAGTGTACGACTGCCGAAAAGTTTACTACCTGGAAACCAATGTGTAGGTACTACAACGTTGGTATTTTCCAAGGAAAGCCTGCCTGCAAGAAACATGCACGCGTTACCATGGATCCGCCGAGCAAATACTGCAGCGACGAGCACAGGGAAGCGTTTTGGGCCTTTGTGAAATCCCGCGTTCGACAAGATGACAAACCGTCTATGGGAGGTGCCTTGAATCAGAAAGAGATCGGATGGATTTTGAAGCAATCGAATACTGCCAAGGAGGTCCATGACCTGGGCGGCAAGCCTCGACTTCCGAAGAAGGAAGATGCTGATCCGAGTAAGTTTTGCTTGTGCCTATCTAGAAACTCCTGCTGACTTTGCAAGACCGTCCAGTAGGATTAGATTACCTCACGGCAGATGAACAACAGGAAATCGCAGAGATCCAAGCGAAAAAGGCCACGATAATGAGCAGAATCGATAACTTCACAAACCAGGTGAAGGTGCTCATTATGATTAACGAGCGGGCGAAAAGGGCTCTCAAGCAGCCCAATTTGGAGTACAAGGATTTCTGCGGTTACGACAATCGCCTCGCCATGAATGAGGCCGAATTCTCCATCTGGTGCAACACCCCCGAAGGAATATCTGCTCTCTCTACCGGAGAGATTGGGCCACGCACCGAAGAAACCAAACCGCTTGGTGCCATCATCCCTCATCCCAGCCAAGTCATCCCAGACGCACCGAAGCTCCCCGATGCTCTGAATAATATATGTTTGAGGAATCGGAAGAAGTGCAAGCATCTGAATTGGAGAGAGCTGCACAACCATGACTTTGTCTATAACAAGAAGATCTTGAAGGATGAGCTAGACAGGCTTTCGAAAACGGAAGCGGATATTATTGATGATGCTGAGACGAGGGAGGCAACGAAAGACTATTATTCTAACAATGTCACAATCCAGCTTTTCTAAGAGGTCATCCATCCGAAGGATGGGCTGGCACTGGGATAAAGAATTCTTGACTTCACAATATTTTGGGATGGACTTGGTTATGGCGTTAGGCTGGGATCTTTCAGCACAGTTAGTTCTATGAAAAGGCATTATGATGAGCGGCGTAAAAGGGGATAGAGGAGCGAAATGATTATATCATATGGCAACAGCAACGGCAATGGCAATGGCAAGGGCGCAATTAGCTTCGCTATGAGTTGGGTTTGGGATTGGGGGTCTGTAAGGCGTACAGAATCTTAAATAGCCCTTAATACAGATACAAAGTCAAAAGTATAGAAGAGACTACCAGAATACACCCACCCGATATTTCTCCGGGATCTAGGTAAGCCAGCTCACCATAGAGTACCCCTTTCCTTAAGCGAGATGAAAACAAAGAATACAGCACCCAACATCCCCCGAGACAGCTTGAGGGTTGACCAGTTGGTTGTGCTGTACAGTACACACTTCTCTCTTGGGACGGGGTAGGACAAAATTCCTAGCCACAAACAGTCATCTGATACCGACCACCATATTACTTTTTGACTTTCTACCCATTACTCATTACTCATTACTCGTGACTAATTACCAAATTATTCGTTAACTCCCCAAGTTCCACAAACAAACAAACAAGCAAACAAACAAACAAACAGTAACCCGTAAGCCGTACCTATCCCAAATTCAAGCACCCTCTGACAAGAAAATCCCTCGCTGCTTTTTCCCGCGGCGTTCGACATCAAACCATCACTAGCTAAGCTAGCGCGAATAGAAAATAGAAAAAGCGCAGAATACCCAGATGGCTAGCTCTCCTTTCGCTCTTTTGTATGTGTGTGTGTGTGTGTCTCGCATAAGGGAGGCTTTTTGCTGAGCTGAGTTAGGCTTCTTTTGTCTTCTTTCGTTAGTCTTCTTCTGCTTCTGGCCCAGTAGAATAAATCGCTGGAGGGGGGGGGGGTTAGAAGCTTAACTTAGCTGGGCAATAGCTTGAATTCGTCTTATGTAAGTATATTTTATATATTATATTACAGTACATATTTTATGTTTAATTTTATCTAGTCTTTCCTTATTGCCGGCGGGGTGGGTTGGTTTATGCAATGTACCTGTTATATTTTTGGGTTTACTTAGTTCCCATTCCGCTGGTTCATCCTGGTTCAGCTTGGTTTTTAGCTGGGTTAGTTTACGTATAATTAGTGGTTATGTACTGTATTGTCTCGGATATCAGGGATTTCCTACATTTTTGTTCCCTTCCCCCGTGAAACCTGGGGTTTGCAGGTGTGGGGCGGGGGTCGTCAGCGAGTGGCATGTTTTTTTTTGGTTATGGTTATGTGTAATGATGGTTGTTTTCGTGAACGCGTTAACCGGTACCCTGGCTGCCGGGCCGCCTGCGAAAGGCGGAGGTTTGCACGAGTCAGGGACCTTATTGTGGGGTAATTGTTGGTTTGGGGTGCAGCTATATTTACTGTAAATCAGTATATGCATGTTATTTGATATTGGGCCGCTGAGAAGGAAGGGTATTTCGTTTGTTGTCTTTCTTTGGGTAATTTCGTGCTATATGCATTATGTAAACTACTTTGTGAGAGGTC
>Ga0247812_10001068_pt1 | contig 15602 bp, 7 predicted proteins | sample UWRJL149409B1_FD_178011 | JGI IMG/M metagenome (GOLD analysis project Ga0247812, IMG submission 178011) | Plant litter microbial communities from Arlington Agricultural Research Station in Wisconsin, United States - UWRJ-L149-409B-1 | ecosystem: Environmental > Terrestrial > Plant litter >...
CTCTTATTGAAGCTGTATGTGATTTATTAACTAGAACAAATTTCCTAGTTAGAGAAGAATTCTTAGGAGGTGTCGTAAAGGGATATCAGTTAAGAACTGATAAAATCATTTGGCTACCTGGAGATGAGGTTACGGTTCAAACCGATGAAACTAGATTAAATACTTTTAGAGATATTAAGATCGTTCCTAACAGTTATTTTCAAAACTTGTATAAAGTTAATTTTTCCAAATACGCTAAAGAAATTTTAGGTAAGGAACATACTGGTCAATTAGGTAATCAAGATAGAATAACACGAGAAGAACAATTTAGAGAAGGTAAAATATCTACATTGTTTTGTTCTCCTACAATGGAATTAGGTATTGATATTGCCAACTTGAACATTGTTCACATGCGTAATGTCCCTCCAAACCCTGCAAATTATGCACAACGTAGTGGCCGTGCAGGACGTAGTGGCCAAACAGCGGTTGTATTTACCTATTGTTCTGCAATGTCTCCTCATGACCAAAATTATTTTAAAGCAGCCGAAACTATGGTATCTGGAACAGTTGTTCCTCCTCGTATCGACCTATTAAATGAAGAATTGCTATCTACTCATTTCAATTCCTTTATGTTAATGAATCTTGAAATAAGTGATTTACAAACGTCTGTAGCAGATATATTAGATTTATATATTGAGAACAAGGTCAAAGTAAAGCAATCAATAGTTGATAATATTAACAATGCTATTGAATTGAATAAGATTTATTATAAACAAAACTTCCTCAAAGTGGTAAAGTCTATAAATGGAGACTTAGTAAATTCATATTGGTTTTCAGATAGTTGGATTGATGTAAAAATTAATTCATTTGCTCATAATTTTGAAGCAGCTTTCACTAGATGGATTGCATTATTTCAAAACGCCTGTAATTTAAGAGACAAAGCACAATTGGTTATTGATAATCATATAATTAAATCAGATAGTCCTGAGAAAAACGAAGCTAAAAGACAGGAAGCAGTTGCGCGTAAACAGATCTCATTATTAAAGAATGATAGTAAAGGCTCATTTTCCAATGACTCTGAATTTTACGTGTTCCGTTACTTAGCTGCAGAAGGATTCTTGCCAGGTTATAATTTTACACGCTTACCAATTAGAACATTCTTAGGCTATAGTTTCAAAGGTGAAGGTGAATATGTTTCAAGACCAAGAAGTTTAGCATTACGCGAATTTGGCCCAGGTAATATTGTTTACCATAATGGTAATAAATATAGAATAAATAGAATGACAGTTTTAGATACGGACAACATTCAACGTAAAATTAAAATTTCCAAAGAAACCGGTTATGCCTATTTGGATGATGATGCATCTATTGCAAATGTTGATCCTATCACTAAAAATCCTCTACGTGGTGACAATGTAGAGCTAAATACGAATTTGATTGAATTATCGGAAAGCGAAGGAATACCGGTTGAGCGCATATCCTGTATTGAAGAAGAACGTTCTGGTTCTAAATACGAAGTAAACGAATATTTTAGATATACTAAAGGTTTGGAACACACCAAGTCATTAATAGTTGCAAAAGAAGGACAAAATTTATTAAATCTGATTTACGATCAAGCTACAGAACTAATAAAGTTAAATCGTAAAATGCGACGGTCACAGCAAGAAGGCTTCAAAATAAATAAAACCAATGGTGTTTGGATCAAAGAAAAGGATTTAGAAAAACCTGAGATTACTGAAAACTCAAGAGAAGTTATGATTTTTGCTAGGGATACGGCAGATACCTTATACATTCAACCTTTGTCAAATTTGGAGTTAACGCCAGAACAGACTATTTCATTAAGCTTTGCACTAAAAAGGGGTATTGAAAAACTATTCCAAGTGGAAGAGAATGAAATTGGAGTAAGTGTTTTGGGAAATCCTGAAAAACCAAATATTTTGTTGTATGAAGCTTCAGAAGGAAGTTTAGGAATACTATCGCAATTAATTGAAGAACCACTAACCTTACACCATTTATTTGAAGAAAGTTACCGCTATATGCATTTTGATCCTATTACAAGGGAAGAAACAGAAAGAGGTAAACAATTGCCAAAAGCATCATATGAAGACTTATTATCTTATTACAATCAGATACATCATGAGGTATTAGATCGTCATAGTATTAGGCAACCATTGGAAAGATTAATGGACTGCGAATTTTCGGTTGTTCAGAATAATAATGATCGTAAACAACAATACCGATATCTTTTAGAAAATTATGATAAAAATAGCAATACAGAGTTAAAATTCATTCGTTTTTTAAACGACAATGATTATGTCTTGCCAGATAAAGCACAAGTGAACATAAAAGAATTTTACATCAGTGCTGATTTTGTTTACAATACAGATAATGGTCCCGTATTGGTTTTCTGCGATGGTTCAGTTCATGATTTAGAAAAAGTTCAAAAAGACGATAAAGAAAAGAGAGGACTACTTAAAGAGGCTGGTTATGACATTGTCGAATCCTATTACACAGAATCATTGGAAGATTTAGTAATCCGTAGAAAAGATATTTTTAGAAAATTAAAATAATAAATGAATTCAAACGCAATATATAAGCCAGGGACATTAATCAAATACCGAAACCGTGATTGGATGGTTTTGCCTTCCGATGATGTTGAAATATTGAGTATTAGACCTCTTGGAGGTTCTGAAGAAGAAACTACTGGGGTGTATATACCTTTAGCTACTGGTGCCGAAAAAATTCAATATGCTGAATTTCCGGAACCGAAACCTGATGAAATAGGATCATTCGAGTCAGCTAAATTATTGTTTGATGCTTCACGTCTGTCATTTCGTAATGCAGCGGGTCCGTTTCGCTGTATGGGTAAGTTATCATTTCGACCTCGCTCTTATCAACTAGTGCCACTAGTTATGGCCTTAAAACATGATGTGGTTCGATTGATGATTGCAGATGACGTGGGTATAGGTAAAACAATTGAGGCGCTTATTATTTTAAAAGAATTAATGGAACGGGGCGAAATCAAACGATTTGCAGTGATTTGTCCACCACATCTCTGTGAGCAATGGCAACTGGAAATCAAAGGCAAATTGGATATTGACGCCGAAATTATTCGTTCTAGTACAGCAGCACAATTAGATAGAAAAATACCGGACGATCAATCAGTTTTCCATCACATTCCATATCAGGTAATTTCTATTGATTATATCAAAGCCGATAAACGAAGAGGAATATTCATTAATGACAGTCCAGATTTTATCATCATTGATGAAGCACACACTTGTGCTTTACCTGAAGGGTCTAAATCCAAAAACCAACAACAGCGTTACAGTTTATTACACGATTTAGCTGATAAAACCAGTAAGCATATATTACTACTAACAGCAACACCACATAGCGGAAAAGACGATGAATTCCGTTCTTTATTAGGTTTACTCAAGAAAGATTTCAATAAAATCAATTTTGAAAACCTGGAACAATCCGATAGAAAAAAAATTGCTAAACATTTCATTCAACGCAAACGAGAAAACATAACGCGTTGGTTAAACGAAGAAACATTATTCCCGGAACGCGAAGCTAAAGAAATTGGGTATGGTTTATCTTTAGAGCATCAATTGTTTTACCAAGGTTTAGTGAAATTTGCGAGAGGTATATCGTCAGTTGAAAATGATGATGACAAAACACGCTTGTTACGTTCTTGGGCAGCTATTGCATTAATCAAAGGAGCGATGTCAAGTCCTGCGATGGCAATAGAAATGTTAGAAAGAAGAAAGGATAAATTATCCGAGTTTGAAAAAGTGAATGAACCATCATTAGAAAATACGCTATTCGAAGAATATGAATTCAGCGGTGATTTCTATCGTCAGGATTTGATGGATTCAATCAAATACAAACAAAATGAAATTGCTGAATTAAAAGAATTACAACAACAAGCTTTAGTTTTAAGTGGTTCGCTTGAAGATTACAAAACCAAAGCAGCTATCAAAATTATAAAAAATTGGATAAAAGAAGGTTTTGACCCAATTGTGTTCTGTCATTACATAGCTACAGCTCACTATGTTGCCGATTTGCTACGTAAAGAGTTGCCAAAAAGTATTCATGTAGAAGCAATTACTTCGGAATTAGCTGATGAACAGCGTAAAGAACGTATTGAAATCATGGGTAAAAAAGAACGAAGAGTTCTAGTTGCTACAGATTGTTTAAGTGAAGGAATTAACCTCCAAGAGTATTTCACAGCCGTTTTACATTACGATTTGCCTTGGAACCCCAATAGAATAGAACAGCGAGAAGGTCGTGTAGATAGATATGGACAAACAGCCAAAATCATCAAAACGTTTATTTTGTATGGTGAAGACAATCCTATGGATACTTTCGTTTTAGAAGTTTTGATTAAAAAAGTAAATGAAATCAAAAAATCAACAGGAGTTTCCATACCTATTGGAGAAAATAGTAAATCCATAATGACTGAAGCCGCCAAACGAATTCTTTATCAAGAACAAACCGGCTTCCAACAAGAATTATTCAAAGACACTAAACAAACGGTAACTAACGAATTAGAATTAGCGCGAAGAAAAGGCGAAAACTTGCGTTCCATTTTTGCACATGAAGGTATTGATCCAGAATTGATTAAAAAAGACTTAGAGGAAGTAGATGAAGCCATTGGTGATGTAAAAACAGTAGAGAATTTTGTTCGTGGTGCTGTTGATATGTTACGAGGTTCTTGTAAATGGGACGATAATCACGGTTTCAAATTACAACCGGAAAATCTACCACCACACATCAAACGAATTTTCAATGGTGAAACCATTGTCAAAATTAGTTTTGAATCACCTACACCAAAAGGATACACTTACATAGGAAGAAACCATTTGTTTATTGAACAATTATGTCAATTTTTGTTAGCAATTGCTTTTGAATCCAAACCCGAATACGATCGTTTAGCTAGAGTTTGTGAAATTCAATCTGATGAAGTAAGTTCTAAAACGACTTTAGTGATGTTTAGAGTACGAAACGTTATCAAAGAAGTTAATTCTAAACGCGAATCGGTAGCCGAAGAAATGTACCTATGGGGTTACACGGCGATTAATGGTGCAATAAAAACATTGGAATTTATTGAAACCAAAAAACTATTAATGGAAGCTATTCCATTAAGTAACCTTTCAGTAGAAAGACAAACAAATACCATTGAAAATGAAATGATTCGTTTCCATGAAATGAAATCACAGTTTATAGAATTAGCTACAGAAAGAGCAGATAAATTAGTTGAAGCACACAGCAGATTTAAAGAATTAATCGGAGGCAGAAGATATGAAAAAAGTACTCCTGTATTACCGCCGGACGTGATGGGAGTTTATGTATTATCCCCTAAACCCAAAGCATTATAAGCCATGAACTACAGTTCGATATCCATACAAGGAAATATACTTACGAGCGAAATTTTTGAAAAAATTCGTCAAGAAGACACCCGTTTTCAAGCGGCGAAAAACTTTAACTTAAACCAAGGAGATTCCGTTCGTGACGAAATCAATTTAGCCTGGAGTTTGGCCATTAGCCACTGGAACGCGTTCAGACAAAAAAGAGAATCTTTATCAATAACCGACACCGGAACAACAGAAACCCGGAGATATTGGATGTTGCCATTATTTCAAATTTTGGGATATGATGTCAGCCAGTCTAATGCTGAAATTGTAAACGATAAATCATATGCGGTAAGCCATAGAGCCAATAATAAAGACGGCTTTCCTATTCATATTGTCGGGATTCAACAATCCTTAGATAAGAAAGCAGATTTTGGTGGTGCTCGTTTATCACCTCATGCATTAATCCAAGAATACCTCAACAATACAGAGCATTTATATGGTTTTACGACCAATGGTGCGATGTTGCGAGTATTGCGCGATGCTACCCGATTGAGCCGATTGAGTTACATCGAATTCAATCTGGAACAAATGATGGAAGAAAGCTTGTATGTAGAGTTCGCTTTGCTATACAGAACCTTACACAGTTCCAGAATTGCCAACAAAAAAGAAGATAATGCAGAAAGCATACTAGAATGGTACCATCAGGAAGCCTTATCATCAGGTTCAAGAATTAGAGAGCGATTGAGTGACTCTGTTTATTTGTCTATTATTGAATTAGGAAATGGATTTATAAAAAGCAGAGATAACAGCGGCCTAATTTCACTTATTGAAGACGGTAAAATTAGTTCTAAAGAATACTATGGTTCTATTCTAAAATTAATCTATAGACTATTATTTTTAATGGTTATAGAAGAAAGAAATTTAATTTATCCTGATAAAACTAGTGAAGAAATTTCCAAAAAAAGAAAAATATATACTGATTACTATAGTTTAAATCGAATAATAAAATTAGCATCAAAACAACTTTACATTGATAAGACTAAATATGACTTATGGTTTTCTTTGCTTTCAACATTTAAACTTTTTGAGGAAAAGATTTATGGTGAGAAATTAGGTATTCAGCCTTTGGGTTTTGGTATATTTAAGCCAGGATCATTGGGTATATTAGACAATTGTTCTTTAGATAATGAATCACTAATGAAAGTAATTGACCTGTTTTCTTTTTTTAAAAATGATAGCGGACAAAGGACGCGTGTTAATTATGCCGATTTAAATGTAGAAGAATTAGGTTCTGTTTATGAAGGATTGTTAGCTCTACATCCTAAATTTAATGGCATTGGAAACAATAATATAAGTTTCTCCTTTGCAGATGGAAATGCAAGAAAAGAATCTGCTTCATATTATACAAATTCAGACTTAGTAAGAGAACTGATTAAATCTACCTTAGTTCCAATTATTGAAACAAAACTAGAAGAGAATCAAGAAAATAAAGAAAAGCAATTAACTGCTTTACTCAGTATTAAGGTTTGCGATCCATCAGTAGGAAGCGGTCATATGCTTTTGGCTGCTGCAAGGACTATTGCTTATTACGTTACAAAAGTGAAAACAGATGGAGAACCAACACCAGAACAATATAGAGAATCAATAAGACAAGTAATTCAACATTGCTTATATGGAGTTGACTATAATCCTGAAGCAGTTGAGTTATGCAAATTAGCATTATGGTTAGAAGGATATAATACAGGAATGCCACTTAGTTTTTTAGACCACAAAATAAAAAACGGCAACAGTTTGGTAGGCATTGCAAATTTAGATGTTCTTAAAAAAGGAATACCAAGTGATGCTTACACAGCTGTTTCTAATGAAGATGCTAGATTAGCACAGTCGTTGAAAAAAGCTAATAATGACTATTTAAAAACAAGTCAAGTTACTTTACAATTTGTTGAAAATTTAAAGAACAATTTAGCAGACATTAGTAATCAAGTAAGCCAAATAGAACAACTTGAACAATACTCATTAAAAGAAGTTGAACAAGCTAAAAATAAGTATGAAGAATTACGAGGTAATGGAAAAAAATGGTACTATGAATGGATTACATGTAACATGTGGGTAGCACCTTTTTTTGCAAATTATAATGATAATAACGAATCTAATATTCCGTTAACGGAACATCTTGATAAATATATAAATAACCATAACGATGTTTATGGACCAATGATAGCATTGGCTAATAGTTTATCTGTTCAACATAAATTTTTTCATTGGCCACTTGAATATCCTGAAGTATTTGCACAAGGAGGTTTTGATGTAATGTTAGGTAATCCGCCATGGGAAAGAATAAAACTTCAAGAAAAAGAATTTTTTAAAAATAAAGACAGTACAATTATTGAAGCGGCAAATGCCTCTTCAAGAAAAAAACAAATAGCAAAATTAGAGTTTTCAAATCCTGAATTATTTAAAGAATATGAAAATACTTTGCACAGTGCAGAATGCTTTTCAAAATTTTTAAGAAGCAGTAAATTATTTCCTTTAACAGGTCGTGGTGATGTGAATATGTATGCAACTTTTGCAGAATTATTTGCCAGTAGAATTAATCAAAAAGGGGCTTCTGGCTTTGTAGTTCCAACAGGGATTGCAACTGATGATGGAAACAAGTTTTTCTTCGCAAGTTTGATTGATAACAATAGATTGATTTCTTTATTTGATTTTGAAAACAAGAAAGGATTATTTCCTGCTGTTCATAGAAGTTATAAATTTAGCTTGTTAACAATTGGAGAAAACAACTTTAAAAGAAAATCTTCCTTTGGTTTCTTTTTGCACGACATTAATGATTTAAATGACAAAGAGCGAATATTTTCATTATCCTCTAAAGATTTCTTAAATATAAATCCAAATACGAAAACTACACCAATTTTTAGAACACGAAAAGATGCCGAATTAACCGCTGAAATTTATTCAAGAATACCTATTTTAATTAACGAAAGATTAGATCAAAATCCTTGGGAAATTAGCTTTATGAGAATGCTAGACATGTCAAATGATTCTAATTTATTTAATACGGAATCAGAATTATTAAATGATGGATATAATTTAAAAGGAAATAGATTTATTAAAGGAAATTCTATAAAATTACCTCTATATGAAAGTAAATTTATTTGGCATTATGATCATCGTTTTGGAAGTTTTGATGGTATTGATAGTCGTTCAAGTACTCAAACACCAACACCAGATGAACAACAATATCAAGATCTATCATTTTTAATAAAACCGTGGTATTGGGTAGATCAAACTATTGTTCTTGAAAAATTAAAAAACAAGGCTATTATAGGCTTTAGGAGAATTTCAAATAACACTAATGAAAGGACTTTTGTAAATACAATCTTAACTAATAATGGATTTGGTGATAATGTTTTTTTAATGATTTCAAAAAAATCAAATAAAATTCAGTTTTGTTTAAATTCTTTACTGAGCTCTTTAACATTTGATTATTTAGTTCGGCAAAAACTTGCTGGAATGAATTTAAATTTTTTTTATGTAAACCAATTTCCAATTATTCATCCGAATATGTTTTCTAATATTATCCAAGAAAAAATATTAATAAAAACAATTGAGTTAACATATACAGCATGGGATTTTAAAAGTATCCTAGATGATGTTTGGAGAGGCTGATGAAACATTAAAAAAGCAAATTAAAAATCAATGGATTGAAAATAAAGATGCAACTGGAGGAAATGAATGGATTTTACCTGAATGGACAGAAGCCTATCCCGAAATTGAATGGAAAAAAGATGAAGGTTGTCCATTACCTCCATTTAAATGGGATGAGAATCGAAGAGCGATTTTAAAAGCTGAATTAGACGCTTACTTTGCCTTGTTGTATGGTCTTGAAAGAGATGATTTATTATATATTCTTGATCCACAAGATGCTTTAGGCGTTGAATTTCCAGGAGAAACATTTAGAGGATTAAGAGATAAAGACACCCGTAAATATGGAGAATATCGCACTAAGCGATTAGTTCTCGAAGCATATGACAATTTAAGACCTAGTTGGGACATGCCTGCTCATCTAGAAAAATTAAAAATCATCTGGGAAGAATGTCAAGTTGATCTATCAGAAGTGGAAAAATCAAGTAAGAATGTAAAAGTAACTAAAGATAAAAAAGTCATAGTAAAAAATAAAAAAAACAATCAAGTATCAATATTCGATATCGAAAAAAATATAGGTATGAAAGAGTTTAGTTTGAATGAAGGTATTTATTCAATAATTGATGCAGCAAGCATCATTAAACAACCTGCAGATAAAATACGTCGATGGTTTAAAAAACTATCTGAAGTTGATTACGAAGGTTTAGATGGAACTGCCAAAACAGATATTGAAAATCGTAGAATTAGTTTCCACGGTTTAATTGAACTGGTCGTTATAGGCACATTGCTAGATAATGGATTTACAATAAGAAACATAGTTAAAGCAAGAATAGATTTAAAATCAAAATCCGGAAAAGATTATTACCCTTTTGCGACGAATAATGTCAAGAACGATTTAAAAGTTGCAGGGAATACTATCCTTTTTCAATTTCCTCATGGTACAGTCACTTTAGATGGAACAGGCCAATACAATTTAGAGATTATTAAACAATTCTTTAAAGATATTGTTTTCGAAAATGATATTGCTATGCGTATAATGCCACAAACTGGTAACGGTGAAATCATTATTGATCCTAAGTTTGCTGGAGGGAAACCTTCATTTATAAAGCACAATGATCTAGAGGTAGATATGATTATGGGTTTTTACGATGGAGAAGATTCTATTGCGGATTTGATGGAAAACTACAGTTTGACAAAAGAAGAAATTGAAGCTGCATTAAATTATTGCTCATGAGTAGTTTAAAAATATATATACATCCCAACTTCTCTCCAAAGATTACAACTATTCTTTATGATTTACACGCATTACAAAAAGTCAAGAAGTATGAAATAATCAAATGGCAAAACCTTGATGAGGAAAAAATTGATCTAAAATCCTCAATTTTTCTTATGACTGATAACGAAAAAAAAGGCTTATCAGTAAGCACTTTAAAACACCACGAAAGCGGTTATAGAATTGTGGCCTGTAAATTACCTAAAACCAAATTCGACTTCTTCGAATTAGGAATGTCGGTTTTAAGAGTGTGGCCGTACATCATTGAAAAATCAACTAACGAAGATTTTTTATTCACTTTTAAGTATGGTGGTAAGAGGTTGAGTGGGGTTAAAAAAGCAACTAAGTAATATTTATTTAGGGTAGTTTGAAAAAAATGATATATAACTGATGATATAGAAATGAGATTAAAATACATTAAAATAAATAGTGATTACTTAATTTTTAAAAAGGATGAAGTATTCAACTTCAATCTGAATGAAAATTCAATTGAAAACAATATTGACCAAAAATTCAATGTAATTACCGGTAGCAATGGATCTGGAAAAACATTATTAATGAGTATGTTCAGTAATTTTTTTCATAATCTTGATAGATTTCATGAAAGAACTAAATTTAACATTGAAGTTTTTTATGAAATAAAATATTTTGAGTCAATTAAAAAAGTAACTCTATTGTCCAAAGAAGGCAATTATTATGTTTCAATAGATGGCGAATTTGAAAATGCTAAAATTTTACCAAATATTCATTCCAGACCTTATAATTTTAAACCTATTGATGGTAAACTATATAACGAAAAAAATGAAACTCATTTTATTCATATAAATACATATTTACCAAAATCAATTGTATTATCCACATTTTCTATACATGGTGAATATCCTAATAATAGACATAGGCGTTATCGAGGCACTAGGTTATTGAATGTTTACGATATCTCAAATTTATATGGAACAAATCACTATGGACTTCCATCAATAACACGAGGAATATCAAGATTTTTGAAGTTAATATATAAAGACGAGAATTTAGATTTTTTTGATACTTTAAAATCACTGGGTTTTACATTCAATAATTACATTTTAATTAATCATTTTTCTGAACCTGAATGGACACATGTCGACAAATCAAATTTTCAAGAGCTGATCAATTTAAGTGAAACAGGTGAAGCATATCTAAATGATCTTGAGTTTATTAGAAATGAAAAGAAAATTCATTTTTCAAATATGAGCACTGGAGAAAAAATGCTCATTTATAGAATTTTATCAATTCTTTCTGAAGTAGAAGATGATTCTTTAGTTATTATCGAAGAACCCGAAATGCATTTAGATTTTTCTTGGAATAGACAATTGATTTCTTTATTTGACTCAGCATTTAAATCTTATAATGCTCATTTCATTTTTATTACTCACAATCCCTATTTAATAAATTCATTAAAAAAAGATCAAGTTTTATTTTTAAAAAATGGAACTCAACAACAAATTCAAGCCAATACATTTCAATTAAGCATTGATGAACTTTTTATAGAAATGTTCAATGAAAAATTCACCCTAAATATAAGTGAACAAAATGTAATAGAAGAAATTAGTAAAACTGATAGTTTAGAAAAAATTGAGAAAATATACAATAGTTTAGGAAATTCAATATATAAATATCTCGCATTTCAGAAAATTAAAAACATTAAGGGAGATGTGGAAGGTAAGCAATAAGACAAATAAAGATTTTTTAGATAAATTTCATTTTAAAATATTAATTCCACTTTTTGATTTTATTATAAAATTAAAAGAGGATTCATATAGCAAAGCTAGCTTTGAAGATTTTAAAAAGAAGTCTCAAAATTATTAGATGCTAATTTCCCCACTGTTATATTCAAAAAAAAATATGAAGGAAAAGAGTGTTACGAATTAATTCTTGACCTTTTAAAAACTCTATCTTTAAAGCAACTTCAAGATCAAAAAAAAATATTTGAAAGTCAAAACTCAAGTATCAATATTGGAAATTTTTCACTAAAAGCAAAAAAAGTTCCAAATGAATTATACAGAATATTTTCGCAAATTTTATACATTCAATGTTTTGATAACGATGATTGTTGGGAATATATTGAAACTGGTGTAAAATATAATAGGACTGATTTTCACGATAATTTTAAACAGGATAATAACAACCGAACAATTTGTAGTCTATGCGATACAGATACAGTAATTGCTAAAAGTAATGGTGTAGTAGAACATTTTTTACCTAGAAATAAATTCCCATATCTTTCCATGAATGCAAATAATCTCACTACATGTTGTAATGCTTGCAATTTGGGAGAAGATGGAAAAGGCAGTGGTTCAGTAAATCCAATATGGTCACCCTTTAGTAGACAAATTGGAGAAAATGTAAAATTTAATATTGAGCCTGACAAAATCATTATTACACCTAGAATTGGAAATATTGCAGTAGATAATTATATTGATTTAATGAAATTCAATAAAAGATTCTCTTCTAAATCAGTTTACAATACATCTATAATTAGATTAAATACTGAAATCTCTTTACATAAGCAGTTATCAAGTTATATGTCAGTAGACGCACTATTATCCGTTTTCATTAACAATATGGAAGCCAGAAAAAATGAAGGATTATATTTTCTTAAGAAAAATTATTTTGGAGAAAATTACAAAGAATATTTGAATGAGTTAAAAACCATGTAAATAAAAAACAAGAAAACACTAGAGATTCAATTGGATTTTTCAGAAGACGACGATTATGACGATGACACCGTATTATTACAACAAGGTTACGATTAACACCTCCCAAACTTTAAAAGTAGCATTTAGAAAACTAATCAAAAAACATATTAAAAATGAAGCATATTTCCTTAAGATTAGCATGGCATGATGATGGATGGAATGGACATATTTGTAAAAACCCAAGAGCGAATACACACTGTGTTGGTCAGCACTCTTATCCAGGCGATTTAATTTCTCAAAGCAGAGATTTAGAATGGGAACAGGAAGAAAATGTAGCTGGCTGTCATTGCTCAACTATTGATGGTATTCCACCATGTGCTTATAGTATAAATGCTTTTGGAAATGCTTCTGTTAAAGGTGAAAGTAATCCGCCGGATTTCTTTAAAGATAAATCGACAGGAGTACAATTTGAAATCCCTGCTTCAACAGCCTGTATTTGGCCTTATGAGCAAATGTATTCAGATAATATAAAGGCAGATAAAGATTCCTATCAAACTTATGATTATACAAAAAGATTACAAGCTGCAAAAGATTTTTTTAAACAAGTTTCACCAAACGAAAGCTTGATATTTTATTATGCCAATAAAAGTAATCCTTTTAGCGAAGAAGATGACCGAAACTTTGTTGTTGCTGGAATCTCCAAAGTCAAAAAGATTGGTGAAGTAATGTACTATGAAAATGTTTCAGAAGCCAATAAAAAGAAATATGCCGATGGCTTTATTTGGCAAATACCAGTTACTTCAAATTTTCCAGAAGAAGGATTTGCTATCCCCTATCATAAATATAGAGACAATCCTGAAGTATTAGAAAGGATTACTTATATCCCCGAAATATCAGATAATTTCAAATATGGTACACGTCATATTTCTGATGATGATGCTTTAATTTATGTGGAACGATTAACCGAAATCGTTGACTATCTAATTGAGATTGACCAAACTGAAAATTGGATTGAAAGAAGATCTTGGCTAGTTTCTCTTCAAAATGAACTTTGGAAAAAAAGGGGACCATATCCTGGATTAAACTCTGCTCTTGAAGCATTAGATATGCCTGAATTTATGACCTATTACAAAAATTCAGTAATTATAAATGAAGGAGTTAAAGCAAAAGAAACAATATTTAAATATCTTAATGATAAGAAGCTAACCACTTTTATTGATAATTCCATTATGCCTTCAACAATTAAGGAATATCAAAAGTACTGGTATATTAAATTAGCGGATCAAAATAAAAGAGAATTAATTGAAAAAATTATCTCTAGAATTGATTTAAAAACAAATCAAGTTAAATTGATATTGGATGACAAGAGAGAGCAAAACAATATTTACTCATCAATAGACCAAATTCTTGAAAACCCATTCATTCTGAAAGAGGAATATATAGGTAATGGTGTTGGTGATATAATTAACTTTGAAAAAATAGACCATGCTGTTTTACCTTCCCAAGAAATAAACTTAGAAACACTTATTGCTAAAGATGACCATAGAAGATTAAGAGCATTAATCGTTGATTATTTAAAGAATGTTGATGTTCATTCATTTGTGGATCAAGATACAATTCTCGAAAAAGTAAATCAAAAATTAAACATTTATCCGGAATGGAAACAAGTTCAGTTTAATAAAGGATATATTGATTTTGAAAAAGAATTTTTCGAAGAAAAACTTCATTTTAGAATAAGTGAAAATATAACTTATGTTTACCTCAAAGAGATCTATGAGCAAGAACGAGTAATTGAAAAACAAATTAGAAATCTTGTAGGTCGCCTACCTATAGATTTAAGCAGGCCATTTAATGATGGAAAATGGGTAAATGAAATATTAAAATCGGATTGTGAAATAGATAAAAAAGCTCCCGAAGAATATAGAAAAGCAGTTGATGGTCAAGTAATGGTTTGTCAACAAATATTCAGAAAGCCAATTTGTGTTCTTTCAGGTGCCGCAGGTACAGGAAAAACAACTGTTATTAATGCCATAATCAATGCTATAAAATTCACTTCAAATAATACTGAAAAATGTTTGCTTTTAGCTCCTACAGGAAAAGCTTCCGACAGAATGAAAGAAGCAACAGGAGAAGATGCTAAAACCATTCATCAATTTTTAGCAAGCAGAGGCTGGCTTAATCCCAACTTTACCTTTAAAAATATTGGAGGTAAAAAAGAGGACAATATTACGACATACATTATTGATGAAACTTCTATGATTGACCTAACCTTAATGGCTACTTTATTTAAAGCTATTAATTGGGATTATGCTAAACGCATCATTTTTGTAGGCGATCCTAATCAGTTACCTCCAATTGGAAAAGGAAAAGTTTTTGCAGATACAATTGAATTCATAAAAGCAATTGATGATGAAGCTTATGGTCACCTGAGGGGCAATATGCGACAAATGGAAAATCGTATTGATAATAAAGGAACTGGTATTATTGACTTAGCTTCCATCTATGTACTTCAAAACGGAAATAATTTTGAAAGCAAATCTGATACAGAAGATCTACTCAAGAGAATTAATGAAGAAGGAGAGTTAGATAAGGATGTAAAAGTAGTTATTTGGGAAAATGATACGATTCTAGAAGAACAATTGATTAATTCAATTGCAAATGATATCGAGG
>Ga0247812_10001070_pt1 | contig 15590 bp, 8 predicted proteins | sample UWRJL149409B1_FD_178011 | JGI IMG/M metagenome (GOLD analysis project Ga0247812, IMG submission 178011) | Plant litter microbial communities from Arlington Agricultural Research Station in Wisconsin, United States - UWRJ-L149-409B-1 | ecosystem: Environmental > Terrestrial > Plant litter >...
AAATAACATGGAGTTCGGAGGCGAAAACAAAATTTGTTTGGGATGAGGTGATGGATAAGCAGAAAACTTGCAGGTCCGGGGGTGGGTTTGGGGGCCCACCACTGTAAGCACAACAAATCAAAAACGAAACTAGGCAAGCTATATGAATCAAGATAGGGGCCTCTCATGGAAATTCTATGGCCTAAAACGTTCTTGAAATCAAGTAGTACCAAAATGATATAAAAAAGTCTAAAGCTAACAACGCGAGCCCATCCACCACAAAGAAAATGCCTCTAGATATCCCATAATATAAGACAACCCAATTTGTACCAAGTCCAGTATCAAGCACTACAAGAAACATTAGCCATAATCTGAAGAAGAGGTAAACGACTTATCACCTGTCAACTCTCAGAAATACTTAGATTTCCTATGTGCGATAAACTAGTAGACCGGTTCGACCCAGCAGGTCTCACATCGAGTGTGTGAGCATCCCGGACACTGCTCAATATTGGTTGTCATTCCGCCAGATTGAGGCACGTTATCGGTACCGATGCAGTTATCACATGTCCATACCCAATAGATAGGTTGTTGTTGCTCTGTTGAAGGGCCACCGCCGGACTTCTTCCCTTTGGATCTGTGCTCTTTGCGGTTGGTTTGTTTGGTGTGCGGCATGTTAAGGTCTAGCTTTGAAGACTTGGGTTGAATTTACTGAACACAGAATTTTGTTTCGAGGAAATGAATGGTATGATGCAGGAGATGATGACTATGAGATAGAAGATTTCTGGGAGATTTGGCTCAAGAAAATCAGCAGATTCAACGATTCTATATGCTTTTCAACTCATGTGTCACTTTCCCTATTTACAATTCCCTAACTCACCGGCTTTCGAATCGAGCATGTTAAGCGATAATAACACTCTGACACTCTGTGCCCGTAGCATTGCGCCCATACAACCTGCGATTGTGTGGCGACGAAAGCTTTCAATCTCCTTTAGTGATCTTTTAGATTGAATAACTTTCATCAGCGGAATATAGTGGCTGTGTATAGCCCAATTACTGGGGCATCCACACTCACTGTCATTATTTTCTTCCCCGGGCAAATGGCTGTGTAACAATGGTCGGGTGACACTGAAATCTAGATAATACAAGGCTGAGTAGACATTGTATAGGTAGTTAGTAGATGCAAATTGGTAGGTAGTATTAGGATGAACAGATGAGGTGCTGATTAGGCGTTAAATAGGATGGAAGAGAGTTTAACAAGTAAAGATGCTCCGTGGACTAAGGAAATTATGTGAGATGTATCATTAACTTAGTAAAAAGTCTTCCAAGTATTGGTAGACCGTGAACTACGTATGGTAGAGTTATGAGCACGAAAATTAAACGGGCAGCAACAATCTTTTTGACTCTCGAATATGATTTTCTCATATGGGGACAGGTGACAATATTAGGCGACAGTAGGTTAAGTAAATCCACTTGTAATTAATGTCAATTCAATCCATAAGAGAGCGCAAGGTGTGAAAGATGTAATTTCAAAGTTGACTACAGAAATCTAAGTAGAGGCTCCATGCAATATCCGAACCAGCAATCTAAACCTATAGGATATCCTAATATGCTAAAACAAGAGAACATAAATGCAAACAGCAGCACAGTGTTATCGAGATACCAAAAGAAAAACCATATAATCATCCAATTCGTCAGCTCCAAGAAATAAGGAATACGATCGACAAAACAACAAAAGAAGTAAGGTCCTCTCCAACTCCGGTTTAGCAAAGATGTGCTACAGCTTTCTAGAACCAGTGACAGCTGAGTCAAGGATATTGTTGATGAAGGTGATAACTTATCCTACAGTCAGTGTTTGTACTCGTACTTCGAATCAGGAGCCAACGCACGCAGGTCTATCTTCCCGTTTTGATCTTGAACGCCTCCACAGGGCAGTATTCGCACCTATAATGGCCGTTGCATGTTGTATTTGGGCAGCAGGGGGTTCCGGTGCAATCCATAGATCCGTGACCACACTGGCAACAAGTCCAGAGGTAGGTAATTGTGTACTTGGAGCTCCCAGAAGGCATTTTGGAAATGCGAAGGCTCAAATTGCGTTTATGAGAAACCGTTTCTGAGATAGGAGGTTTGTAAATTCTCAATAAAATTATGTTGTTGGTTAATTGCAATTGTCTGGAGAGAGAGGATTGAAGGAGAGTTTGTGATGCTTGAGCAACATGAATGAGGGAAGAAGCCTCCTTTATCAACTTCCGGCCTCTACTATTTCTCCTGCTTGCGCAGCTATGAAGGCTGACTTCTCATCATTACGAATTATAGAGGTAAGGTTCATGGGCGTCTGAATATGCTCGCGCCTCGTTGCCTTACTTTGAAGAGGCTAATACATCCTGTGATGGACATCTAAATTGACGATAAGATATGAACGTAATGTAACAGGGTGGCTAAGCTGGTGTGACTGAAGGCTGTTTTCTTTTTGGATGTTCACCAACCTGTTGAAGTTCATTCCAACCATGGTGTTGTAAGAGAGGGTAGTAGGAGACCACTAAATGAAGTCTTTGATAACCCACCATTGAATCCTAAGGCACCAGGTAAATGAACTACCCCCGTTGCGCAGCAAAGAAAGGGACAAAATTTCCATTTTCCAATTTCGGTGAAGAGAAAGTGATATATTTTACAAACTTTCGGGGCACAGTAGCCAAGTATCGGTGGTGCTAGCGGCAACGAAATTTCGGTGAGGAGGCAAAATTCGGTACATCTGCACTGACTCCAGCAAGGCTAATGGGCATCCAAAGATCTTTTCAGCTGACGAAGTTTTAATACTCCTTAGATTCAAGGTGTCATTTAGAACGGGCTACTAGCGTAGCGATGACACCTTTCTGTCGGGCATAGGTTGGCAAGGCTATGTCATGCATATCATAGTACCATTCTCAGCCCTTGGAGCTTGTCGTAGAAGATGGCTTTGGTATCATAGATATCGAGTGATTACTTGTCTACCAATAGACGTGCAACCAGGCGCAGAGTTTTGATGAGCGTTTTAAATTCGTGCCAAAAAATCTTCCACAAGAACATAGATAGCGAGTCCAAGTAACGATCAGGCTGCGTACCTGGCCATATACACGAGCTCAATAGCAGGGCATGACAAGGCAAAGCCTGAGCACCGCCTCGTATATGTACCACTGACAGCTGACTCTGAAATTGTAGCCTTGGCCTTGTTTCACCTGCCTGTGAACAACAAGTAGGATACTTTGGTGACGGTTAAAGGGTGAGATCACGTGACAGTTTGCCGGTAGGTAATTGATTACAGCATCAGACTGGAGCTTGTAAGTGAACAGTGTCGGATAAAGATGGGTGTAAGTTGGATCGGTTTTCCGGTTCCTAGGTATGTTTCAATCCTAAATTCTTGATTGATTTGTGATAAAAAAGATGCGCTGTATCAATTAATCTGCGAATGTTAGTAATTTCGTCTAAGGGTGGACTGTCACACATACGTTTTTCAATAAGTTCATCAGTGTGCACAAAATTTAAAGTTGAGACAAGACATAAACCGGAGCACCAAATATTTGGTTAATAGTCTTGTCAGGTACCTATAACCCAGTTGAGAAGTGCTTGAGTGTAGGCTTGTGCACATGTAGCCGCGAAGGTAGAAATCGGGCCTCGCTGGCATATCACAGTATGCATCAAGCTGCCTTTTTTTTTCTCAACAATAGAGTTAGCTAATTTCACTAAATGTGACCGGAAAAGTAAAAGATATGTTCTGTAAGCTGCTCACTCAAGATGACCAGCTATACGTTCAATATCCTGCATAACCAATCATCGTATGGAAAGCTGTAATATATATTGCTCTGATATTGAATAACAAACTCACAATGAACTTAGGCTATTACTCTATCAGCTACAGTACCATCTAGATGGATATGGGATTCTCACCGACGACATTAATTAGCTTGTATATCAGCCAGCAATCCGATCAGACATAGGGAGTTTTGTCAATCTGATTTAGTATCAAATGGGTTTATGGTCTTCTTGGTTGCTGAATACTCGTTCTGGGTATAGACTCCGAGGGGCATCTTCCGACAGGGAGTGAGGTGGATTTTATAGTACACATAATTGCGACTCAACATTGACAACATGACGCTCGAAGTAAGATGAAGTGGCCTAATGATGGTCATGACGACGACCATTAAACCCGCTATACCCATTTGAGACTTTGATGATTTCAGACGAGATTTTTGAAGTGTACTTTTAGTTGTATAGACTGAAATTTAGAGGCAAAATCACCACTGGTCGAGGCAACGGGAGTTTGCTTCGACATGTGTACCTGATCTGGACACTCAGAACATATATTGTCCTTCCATAAATATTGACTAATTTCAAGTTGTCATAGTTATCTAGATTGTCATTAGGTTGATTCATCTTGAGTAAGCAATTCATAATTGTCGCAAACCATGAGATTTCATCTCGAGCCAGTAGCCAAAGCTCATGCGGTGTAGTACCAATGTTAATTGATAAAGGGCGGTCTTCCGAGCCATGCCAACGTCCGATGATTCCAAAAGTAAGACAAGCGAAGACACACTGAAAGTCTTAGTATCGGAACTATTGCCTAACTATTGCCTTTGATTGAGCTGGTCCAGAAGAATTCATGTTCTAATTCCCATCTTTGTCCGACCTGCTTATTGTTCGCAACAGGCAATGTAGCGGGGTGGGGTTTCTATTAATAGATCGATAAAGCCTTCGTGTGTAGTCCCTGAGTTCGCCAGTGCCAACTAGGAGCTATCTATCCGAAAATCGATACTGAGTAGAACAACTGACTCAGCAATGAATTTCTGCTTTATCCTTTTTTTATTGTTACTTTTTAAGCTAGAGCACACAAGGAGCTTTACGAATACTCGCAAGAATTCTCAGCTCATACAAGGACCACCAAGCCACAGCGAATCCGATTAAGAGCAGGAGGTGATTTTAAGTATCATTTCCAGGCAAACGGCTTTGAGACTATCAGCAAGAGCGTCGAAATGAAGCGCATATATTCAAAGGCACCTCATCCAGACCACACAAGAATTATTCTAGTTAGTGGGCTGCACAAAAAAAACCCTAGTACACCATGAAAATGCCAAATATGAGGCTAAACAATCAGGCTTAGAGACACAAATAGGGTACTTTGAAAGAGCGGAATAAAGCTGGCAAGTATGTTCGGACATAACTTTATTAGGATTTGTTGGGTTCTATTATACTAAGAATGGAGCTCGTACCATTGTGTATTCCGACCAAGCAGGACACCTGATGGATAATTGAGATATTTGCGTCAAATGCGAATATCAAATTAGGCTTAGCGCATAATTAAATAATGCGCTAGTCCGTATTCGTCGCAACGGCTAGACCGCGGCATATTTACGACTGTAAACATCAACCACATTGCACTTGCTTCGCGGGCACCTGTTTTGTATTGCTCCAAATGAACTTACATAGGTCTTATGAATAGCCGTCTTGCATGACCAATTCCTCTGAAACGGGTGTCTGGAATCATTAGGACGAAATGCAGACCAGGGAAGAACGTCGCCACGTCGCTGGTAACGTATGGACCGCTCGCATAATACCCTTCGTCTTGCTGGGGATAATTACATATGCTACATATGTTACTGTTGGCCCGTTATCTGGTACGCTTTGCTACACTGGGGGGAGTTCTGCACTGACTTATCTGTAGTAAATTATCTTTTAGCCAAACATTATGATTCTAGCGCAGTTATCCCAATTCTCGTCATACACTTTGTTCTTCTACTGCTCATGCTTTCTTCGTTCTTTCGACTTACACACATAACTTACTTCGATCCACCAGTATTGCCGCTAGGGCATATAGCTCTGCAGGAGAGGCAACTGTCGAAAGACGGCAGGACGAAACACTCTGCTAAAGATGGAATCTCGGGAATAGAGTATAAAACGGATGTCGGTTCTGGAGGCACGTCGACGGAAGGCACCTCGGAAGAAGATTTTCCAGACTCCGCAGGACTAGAGATGTTCTACACTAAAGACGTGTTTGTATGTCAGCTAGATGGAAAACCAAAATTTTGCTCCGAATGTGCAAGCTGGAAACTTGACCGAACCCATCATTGCAGCATGAATAATCGTTGTATTTTGAAGATGGACCATTTCTGTCCCTGGATTGGTGGGCCATTGGGAGAGAGCAATATCAAGTACTTTATACAGTTCAATGGGTATGCAGCGCTGTACTGCACACAACTCGTTGTTGTTATGGCCATCTATCTGAAGAAACAACGCTCAGAAGTATGTATAGGTCGTATCCCTCTTCCTGCCTCTTCCATTAAGATATTGGTATAATAGATTTATCAGGGCTGACGTACATTTAAGGCAAATACCAACCCACAGATCATTGTAATACTAGCACTGTAGGTCAGAACCGTTCCTTTCCTCGATTCCACTAATTTGGGATCAGTGCCTGTCTATTTGCATTCTTCACTGGTGGCATGTTCAGTGTCTCACTTTACGGGGTCATGAAGAATTTGACGCAAATCGAGAGTCTGGATGCAAAACCAAGTACCAAGATATATACCTTGGCGGTACTGAAGCCGAGTTACGAGGAGGTTATTCGTGTAAATCCGAACTGGGAGGCAAACCCTTCCTTCCGCTATCCTGAGATTACATATCCTTTTCCGTACCCACAAGGATCTATTGCTATCCATGATGCAACGAGGAGCTCTATTCCACAGAGTACAACAGAGCCGCTGGAACAACTGCCCAATATTTCTAAAGCGCCACGGCCCATTATTGATAGCAAAACAACGCACGATCCAGTAACCACCCAGGCTGAAAGTAAGAGGAGAGAGACCTCTGAAAGAGACAAGCTTGCTAAGCGTACTTTTTCCATCTTACAGATGAAAGCAGGAGACAATCCATGGGATCTGGAATCAACTTATCAAAACATTCGGACTGTGATGGGATCGAGCATTGTCGATTGGTTTTTGCCAATCAAGCGTTCACCTTGTTGTAATCATGAGGATTCTCAAAGCCAATTTGTTCTGGGTCCCTCCGTAGATCTGGTCATTGCAAGTCTTTATTTTAAAGAAGCTTCTGACCCAGATATGGATTGGAATACATACCCTCAAGCCATGCGGGATTACTTATTAGACCTGCAACAACGAAGAGCGGAAAAGCTTGGAGAAATGAGGGGGCCAAACGGAAGATATTCAGACCTGGAAGGTGGTTTGCAAAATTCCCACATGATGGGGAATGTTTCATAGCAGCAGTAGTCGTGGAAGTTTATGTTGCGACAAATACATTGCCCGATACCCTCGAGTGTACTTGTACTTAAAGCTTCGGACCTAGGAACGCCAAGGCTAGCTCCAAGAACGAAGCGGTACTAATCGATATATGACGCATATTAGCAGGCAGATGCACAGTCTCACGGCATCACTTACCGCCTACTGTACTGTATATTAACAGTAAGCAGTTGGACTTGGTGTCAAGGACGGATAACGATTGATGACTTTGGAAAGATATATACCCAATATAGACTAAATTAATTGTAATTCAAATTGGAAGTCTTAACCTTTAGCCGACCGGTTTTCTCAAATCATATCTAGCCAGGAGTCTAAAATTACTTCAGTATATCATAACAGTTCGTTCTATAGCATAGAATATACTGTACTCGCTTATGTCAAGTGTCAAATGTAAACCGTGTCTATTTCTGTGCACTTAACACTGCGGGCGCAAAAAGCGTATACAATTTCCATATGGAAATCAGTATGTTGATGAAATTTCTCAAGAGGGCAAACGAAAAAGAAGATCTACTGGCATTTATCTTGATTATTTAGTCTAGTCGCCTATATATTACTATTCCTCGTACCATACCTAGAACCATAAGCCTTGCCATTTCTGTATTAACAAAATATCCCCCTACCTACTTTACGGTACAATTTGGAGGCGCATCAGCCAAACATTCATACAATGAATACAGGAAGCGCCACGATAGCTACCTATATGCTCAGTATAGATAAATATGTTAAGAACGAATGTAAAACAACGACTTGTAGCACTATAAAATAATATCGGTTGAAAGTATGCACCGCTGTACTAATATTATTCTAGATGGATGATCAAACTTCACCAATAGTTAAAGTTCTACGGAAGCCTTGTCTTCAATGTCATAGAAGTACCAAGCCCGGTACAGAATATCCTTTTCCACAGTAGAGGGTAGTACGTTTAATGGATATATCAAGAAGACTCAAAGAAATCAAATGGTGTTCTGGCATTTGACACAGAGTTTGACACAGTAGATGAAATTCCTGAACGAAAATTTATAACGACAGATTCGAAAATAAGCAAAACACAGCACTACACTAAAGCAGACTCTCAATCCAAAGACGTGTCTACCACCTTAACCAGAAGCCAAGAACAAACTCAAAGATGGAAAATAACGAAAATTAAAAACAGTCCAAAAAAGTTCAAAAACCAAAACTCAAAACTTCATGTTAATACGCAACAGCTCAACCTAGCCCCATGTAATGAGAATATTCCCGATTCACCAATGTCGCCACAGAATCCGCTTAGAGCCTCCGGTAAAGGATCTTTCGACTCGTCAGTTCGCCCAAACACAAGACCCCAGAGATGACATTTGTCTTAATATGGCACACATGTATCACATTTCGCATGTTGGCAGTCCGGGCAGTAGTCTCCCCAAGTAGATGAATCAACTTCACGGCTACAAGAACAACACGTCCACCAGCCCGCCATGTTAGGTAGCCATGTATACGACATTCTTGCTATATTCTTCATAAGCCAGTTTTCTAGGGTCTATGTGCCAGGAATGCTACCTTTGTCTTTTCAGATGTGAAACTTATGGCTTAGCAAGAGAAAGGAGGTGTAATAAGAGACGATTGGATAGAGGGACGATAATAGAAGTTGACAAAAAGGAGAGCAAAGTATTATGAGAGCTTCTGATACGATCTTCGAATTCGCGGTTGAGGTTGTTGAGGCTTTTGGGGTTTTCTATACCTTAATCGAAGAGGATCATGGCTCCTAGATATACTCAAGGGCGGACAAATGACAGTAACTACTCGCCCGAATTCCTGAAGCTTTGAATACTTCCTTTCCAGGCATATTTCTGACCAAATATCAAGGAGTTGCCCAGGTTTCTCCGCCAGCCAGTACTATCACTTTACAGGTTAGGGCAAACCGAGTAGAACTGGTGATACTAAGATTCAACATTCTCCTATATTCAGAACGGAAGAATCTAGCCCTCCTAATAGCTGTGCAGGGTATAGTCTATTGACAATAAGTGCAAGGTTGGCGGCCGCCCTATGTTATCACGATATTGCCAGAGTTCGATTTGCTTGCTTGGATGGCTTAGTTCTCAGGACCCAGGGCGGCTATGACCACGCTTGAGCCCAGTGCAGGCGGTAACGAGTGACGATAGCCTCTTATGACGATTGCTCAAAGGATCTGGTACTAAGCTTTTTTTAACCCATATTGCTGCCGGTCCAACGCAAGACGATTGTCGCCATTTGTGTATCTTATCATCGTTTGATAACCGTGTGACTAGTAGGGCTTCAAGGTATTGTCTTGATATTGGTCCTTATTGGTAACCTCCAATCCATTTCTTGATATGCCCGATTGCTAATTTGAATGAGTTGGCATCGAAGAGGGTTTAAACCGCAGTCGTCTCGTGTGATAGCTGTTGCGCCACTAGAGAATTGAAAGGAGCCATTGAAGCTGGGTTAGTTCCATGTTGGCTCGGCCAGAGATATCTTGCAGACTTTCAAAGGGTATCATGCTGAAGCTTTTCTCATATCCACAGGGAGCAGCAACCTGTAAGCACAAATGTATAGTCCCAAATCACTAGCAATGGTGGTTAGCTCACTCACCGGGCGTACTTCTGGCCTTCGATACCAGCTGTCCATGACCACCTTGTCAGTGAACGTAATCTTGCAAGCTAACGAGCATGGCCACGTTTCGTACCATCCCTAGATTACACTTTCAGGTCGTTTGGAGATCTAGGGCAGTGTTCCCTAGAGGTTCTCGAGGATCGCCTTGTTGTGGCCATGACTCTATCCTGAGCACATGTTACCATAGCTGCTAACCAGTCACTGTATCTTCCGCAGAAGAGTATGATCATGGGATCGAGACTTCCTTTGTATAGCGTCATACTGAGGGAAGGCATTGCAGCCTTGTAGGTAAGGACATAGCCCGTGTATATCAGTGATAGCTCTAACTGACATCACTTGGTTGTCCTGCTGAGAGATATGTGATTGTTTGCATTCACTGGTTAATTAAAGAGCTTGCCGTCGCCTTGGAGGTCTTGAAACTGAATATAGTTTGAGAGTCATCCGTTTTCAAGCGATTAATCTGCTTCATATTGCTATGAAAGCAAGAAATACCCAAGGGTCGCAGGCTGCACAGCGTAAGCGAAGTAGAGAGAAGCGCTGACAGTATTTTGGCATATGTTCTCATGCTCTTCTCTGACAAGAATGTATAAGCAGAGAAAATCGCGTAAGAACGAAACTGGAAAAGTCTAAAAGTTCCAACATTTTCCAGGGATGATCCTTTCCTTCATCCGCCTTTCCCCACACCAACAACACTTCCTTTGGTTACCACAAGTATAAGCAAATATTCTACACAGAACCCTTCAAAGTTGGCGGCTTATCTCATACAGAGCCTCATATGTATCGGAGGTGGCACCATTTTGGTCCACACCATATGCATGAGCGACCGTTTCAGCGACCATTTCGGCAAAGCAAGCAACTGAATGTAGATCGATGGATTCCCAGCTTCTCCATCGCGATCTACTATGGTTCCAAACTTGGCTTCTGATCCGGTCTTCTGGTTGTATTAGTGGGTGTTGTGCTAACATGACTTCTTCGTGTATAGAAGCATCTTGAAGATTAGAGTTGTTCTTCTCCGAGTTGGTATTCAAGATCACCTGGCACCAAAATACGGTCTTCACTAGACACTGAACCGAATTACTTCAATTTAGCCAGGAACCCTTATCCGCAACACAATATCTGTAAGATCTGATGCGAGCCGGTTTTTCATGCAGCACAACAGATGTCAGGTGGATAAAACCAGCGTGGCTGCAGAGTCAACTTTTAAATGTCAAAGTACACCGTTACCCCCCTTTCCCCCCTCAATACTGAACGAGAACTAAGTGGCGGCCTCCGACACAGCGCCAGGTCTTAAGACGCCTCAAAGACGCGTGAGATGATGATCGAATGACGTGGACGAATATGCTTATAACCAGCCGAAAGACAGTTTTTCCAGCAGCCTGGATGGCAATCCTGATGTGCAGTTCTTCATGATCAGTAACCTGCCAAGTTTCGATCATTATGGCCAGAAAAGCACCATCGCCAGATCTATACGATTCCCTGCTAAGCCTTCTATAATATTTGTTGTTCGATAGAGATCTCAGCAGCACAGTTTCTGATATAAGTGTCAAATCACTTAGCGTAATTTGGCAGACACAGGTATCTTGATAAAATATGCGGGCAATAGAATACGTTCCGGTGGTGAAACATGTTTGCTGAATACCTAGTGAGTTGTTTTAAACAGTTAAAAGTATAGAAAAGAGGTCAGTAGAGCTGCAATTCCCTGACCAAAGAACAAGCTGCTAGAAGACATCCAGCTCAAACCATGCAACGCAGCACCAGCAACAACATCTTGATACAATGAGGTTAGTATTGTGCATTTACTTCGAATATTTTTAGTGTGACTTATTTTCTTGGAATCCCTCTCAATAATTGAAGCATACTAATACTGACAACTATGAAATACCCGTACACTTTTAGATTATGTGTTCCCAGTCTGATCTTATAAAGGGGAAAACCGATTATAGTACAGTCTGCACGTCATCACGTGTGTGACGTACGTACTGTATGACCTCGCGTCAACCTTGAACGCGACATTGGGTATTTCAACAAGCACAATGTGCTCAATAACTAAGAGGTCGCACGACATTGCAATATGAAATCCAATCTCTATATAGCTACAAAAAGATAAGGGACCATTCCATACGATGTCTTCCCCTCAACCTTTCCAACCCTCTTCGTCATTGTGTGAAGGAACTCGCAAGAAATCTCGGTTCACCTACAGAAATCTTGCCCATCTTGCCTCTTATTCTACAACATCGCCATTGCGAGTTATTGCCCATGTTGATCTAGATGCCTTTTATGCACAATGTGAGCAGGTTCGTTTGGGAGTTGCGATAGACCAACCTCTTGCTGTGCAGCAATGGTCTGATTTTATCCGATCGATGATCTGGTTTAATGCTAACATTTTATTTAGGGATGGCCTTATCGCAATAAACTACCCAAGTAGGAAGTTCGGGCTTACGAGAATGATATCGCCCACTGAGGCAAAGAAATTATGCCCAGATATTATTCTACAGCATGTTGCTACCTGGAGAGAAGGTGACGAGAAATGGGCTTACCACAATGACGCGGCTAAGAACATTGCTACGCATAAAGTTTCACTTGATCCATATCGTCTAGAATCGAGGCGTATTCTCGCATGTATCAAAAACGCGTTACCGACCAATTTACAGAAGATAGAAAAGGCTGGAACGGATGAATTCTTCTTGGATCTCAGTGCGCAAGTGCATTCTATTCTGTTGGAAAGGTTTCCGGAACTGAAAGGCCCTGCCCCTTATGATGATCCCACCGAATATCTCCCTTTACCTTCATCTACAGCATTGGACTGGCAAGCAGATGCATTGGTGGATTTGGATGCCCAGCAGAATGAAGAAGTTGACCCAGATTGGGATGACTTCGCGATTCTGATTGGCTCTGAGATTGTTCGAGATGTTCGTGCAACCGTTTGGGATAAGCTGAGATATACGGTATCTGGTGGAATTGCACAAAACAAAATGTTGGCAAAGCTGGGATCCGCCTACAAAAAGCCAAACCAACAAACGGTAGTACGAAACCGTGCTGTTCAACAGTTTTTGTCGGATTTCAAATTTACTAAAATACGTGGTTTTGGTGGTAAGCTCGGATATCAGATTTCGTCGACTTTCAATACAGAAATGGTCAAGGACCTGCTTGCAGTACCTCCGGAACAGCTCAAGCAAAAACTTGGGGACGACACGGGAACATGGGTATATCAAGTAATACGGGGTATTGAATCTAGTGAGGTCAATGCCCGTACCCAAATCAAGTCTATGCTGAGCGCAAAATCGTTTAGACCCAGCATTAACTCAGTGGACCAGGCCCTCCGATGGGTTCGCATTTTCGTTGCCGATATATTTGCCAGACTAGTAGAGGAGGGAGTCCTCGAGAACAAAAGAAAACCAAAGACATTGAATCTCCAGCATCGGCATGGTGGTCAGGTGTCATCTCGAAGTACTCCCATTCCGCAAGGGAGGAAATTGGACGAGGTTGCCCTGTTTGATCTTGCAAAGGCTCTAATGCGACAAATAATAGCCGAGGGCAATGTTTGGCCCTGCGCGAACATAAGCATGAGTGTGTCAGGTTTTGAAGAGGGCTTGACGGGGAATATGGGCATTTCTTCCTTCTTAGTGAAAGGCGACGAAGCTGTGGCGCTGAACACAGCTCGAGACTCAAGTGTCCTACCAAGACCTGATCGACCAGATAAGCGGCGCCGAATAGGATCACCAGGCGGTATACAGAAATTTCTTGTGAAAGGAGACTCTTTGGACGACGAGGGTGGTGACGATTCTGGAGCTCAAACACCCGAAAAGGACGTCATTTTGGATCAGAACGACCCCGTGGAGTTAAGCGTCAACACCACAACACCGACTACTTACGAACGAAACTCAAATGAACCTTTAGATAGTTCCCTGGTATTTCATCAACATCCTATTACTGACTATGTATGTACACGGTGCGACGCTTCACTTGAAACTGCCGAAGACCTGCAAAGCCATCAAGATTGGCATTTTGCGAAGGATATCCAGGATGGTGATCGAGCCGCTGGCCAACCTGCGACGACGACGAGCAGCAGGAAGCCTGCTGCATCCTCAAATAAGAAGAAACCTGGCCGTGGAAAGGTAGAGAAGGGACAAATGAAGCTGGCGTTTGGATGAAAGTATATGCAACGCCAGGATCGAATCCCCCTATTAAGAGATGCCACAACTTTCATCTCGCATATTGCAGACTAAGCTAAAGCAGAATTAGCCCCTGCGGCCTGAAATTTGATGAGCATTTGGTTCTGTATTTGGGCCCAAGTCGTTCATCCAGGCCACCCTGACCTCTTCTGGAACACTTTGCACGACGCCAGCTCCGTGTTTGCCTTATATCCCAACAAAACGGTAAGCTCACATTCGAGGCATGCAATATACGCCAGCCTTGGACATATGTATACCGCATGCATAAGATCATGCGAATGCTACAAAGCGATCAGTCACCGACCACTGAATCGTCCAGTTCATCAAAATTCTTCGCGTAAACATTTACCAATCATTCCACATTGGAAAAGACATTTTAACAGGCGTCGATCCCTCAACGCCACGGCCATCTTTTTTTCTTGCACTAGGACGGTGCCGCAAGTAAAGGGCACGAGGTTCGTAGAGGTTCAAGTCTTTAATGAGCATGGTTCCTTTCCCCTTGGTCAAGTATCGCAAGCATCCACCAGCTGGCAAGTCTCACAGTACAGGCGAGGAGGACAAGGAGCCGCTACCAAAAGTGACGCAGGAGGAGAACGAGAAGGACGGACAAGATATTACTACATACATCCTGTACGCATACGAAAGAAAGTATGTAAGAAAGAAGAAAAGAAGGAAGGAAGGGTTTTTTTGGACGAATGAAATGCCATTCAGCTCAGGCAGTGTTTAGGCGTGGGTATATTAATGCATGGGTGCCCAACGACCCGAGTACAGGCCATACAGCAAACTTAGCTGGCGAGATTGCTGCACACACGCAGTGACCGCATGCTTCTTTGGAACTATACGCAGTCGCTGGAAATATATATGAAAAAGGTATGATATCGTATCGTAGTATAGGGTGGCATTCATTTGCAGGTTGGGAGCCGGGTAGAAAAGCAGAAGAGCAGACAGACAGACGGCAGGGCCCTATCGCATTGCGTTGCTACTGGTGCGGTGCGGTGCTGTGTGTGTTGTAAGGATAGATGATGGGTGGTGGTTCGATGCGCAGTGGCTCACCATTTGTCGATCATGGAACCGGTGCCATTTGTGAAAAATCCCAATATTGCCGGCCGCTACGAGTAAGAAGATGCCAGCAGTAACAATAAATGGGTTCCCATGGTTCTCCATGGTTCTCATGGCCATTCAACAGTGGGCGCTGACATGGACGGAGCAGATGTTTCGGTCAAGACAAGATGTAGCCTAACCCGCCCTTTGGCCGGTCGCTCTGTTGCCTCTGCTCCCTGGAAAATGATAAAGGTACCGACGGTGCCTGGGGAAATGCGAGATGGTTTTGTATGTTGGATTTGATTATCCTCTACTTGTTATTCATCACTCAACTTGACCATCTTGATCATCTCATCGTGCACCATCTATCTTAGTTGATTACTGTATCTTTGACACCCACACACCCACACACCCACACTACCAATACACCCGCGGTGACTTTTCAGCCTCATCAATATCAGACATCATCAACATCAACATCAATATCAAACACCCCCAACATCAGCCTCGA
>Ga0247812_10001071_pt1 | contig 15582 bp, 14 predicted proteins | sample UWRJL149409B1_FD_178011 | JGI IMG/M metagenome (GOLD analysis project Ga0247812, IMG submission 178011) | Plant litter microbial communities from Arlington Agricultural Research Station in Wisconsin, United States - UWRJ-L149-409B-1 | ecosystem: Environmental > Terrestrial > Plant litter >...
CTTGGGAATGACTCATACTTATGTTTTTGACAATGAGAAAGACCGAAAAAAAATCGTTCCTTCTTATAAAGGAAACGGAGTTGAAATAGGTTTTGATTATCTGGATAATGTGTATGGCGATAAAAACATATTTTCTACACCGCGTGATTTATTAAAATTTGACCGGGCAAGAAATTCACCTGACTTTTTAAAACCCGCTTTATTAAAAGAGGTTTATGAAGGACACAGCAACGAACGAAAGGGAACAAAAAATTATGGATTAGGCATCAGAATGATCAATTGGGAGACAGGACAGAATTTTTATTTTCATAATGGCTGGTGGCACGGAAATACGTCATCTTACATCACGCTTCAAAAAGAGAACGTGACCATTATAGCATTATCCAATAAGATGACCAGAAAGACCTACGCAGTTCGAAAGCTGGCGCCTGTTTTTGGAGATTATCCTTTTAGATTCAAAGATGAAGAATAATAGAATAGTCGAAAGTCAAAAGTTGTAAAGTCATAAAGCTTTTAGCAGTTAAGTATTGGACTTTAAAATTTTATGACTTTTGACTTGCTACACTACAGAATAACAGAATTTTTCTGAAAATTTTAATAGAAAGTAACTTCAAATAGTATAAATTTGCAAACTCATTTTTGGGGTCGACTGGTTTTGACAGCAAGTCGAATTGAACAGTAAGCACGTCGAGCATTGAGACCTTGCTCGTAAATATAAGATCTTAACACTTTTACACGGCGAAAATAACTACGCTTTAGCTGCATAATCTGAATTATAGTAAGATTAGCCACGTCCCTATCAGATAGGGAAGCTGGATTCTCCTTGAAAGCCTTGGTTTGTGGCGGTCAGTACAGGGGAACCGTAAAAATAAACCTAGATTTCCATGAGCTTCGGGTGGATTTCGAAATTAAGAAGATAAGTGTTGAGTGGTTGTTCCTGACCTGACTTAACATCGAAAACCCAATCAGGGAATAAACGTGTAGAAAGCTCTTTAGTTGCTTGTTTGGACCCGGGTTCGATTCCCGGCGACTCCACAAAAAGGCAGAAAATCATATGATTTTCTGCCTTTTTTTTATATTATGTAAATAGTGAAGTAAAAGATTAACTTACAACTGAACGTAATAAGGTACACTGTACAAACATCTTACTGGATTTCCACCTTTGATTGCGGGAATCCAATTTGGAGATAATTTTAAAACTCTTTCCAGTTCTTTTCCCGAACCATAACCAAAATCACGGAGAACTTTGATATTGGAAACACTTCCATTTTTTTCAATAATAAAATTAACAAAAATGCCTCCATAGGCTTCTTCATCAATTATTTGTTGTGAAGTAACATAATTTTTCTTTAAAAAAACATGGAACTTGTTTATACCACCAGGAAATTTTGGCCGAACTTCTACCGCAGCTGTATTATAGACTTTATTATCTTCTGGCTTGCCATCGTGATACTTTTCCAATTTTATTGTTTCTTGAGGAACAGTCTTTTCGATATTTTTAGAAGGTGGCTTTTCCACTACCGAAACACTTTTATTTTGACAGCTAAATAACAGTAAAAGATAAATGGTTATTGAAAAATTTCTTATCATGGATTTTAGTTTAGTGGAGTGAACTCTGTACTTCAAATATTTTTATAGAAAGTAAAAAAACGAAATTAATTTCAATGCGTGATTAATATAAGAACGAAAAAATAAAAAGTCGGGAGACTTTTAACAGTTATAGAAATTCTAAGAAGCAAAAAAAATGCGCAAAGTCAGAGACATTTGCGTAGCGTTTCATAAGGAAGACTTCGGAGAGCGGGGTTTCATTAATAATAAAATAAATATTTAATACGATTCTAGTCGCTTAAGTCCATTTTTTAGAGCATTATCTAATTCGTTAATAAAAACGTCAGAAAATTTATTATTTTTTAAGGTTGAAGATTTTCTATCTATTTTTACAGATAAAGCTCTAATAAAACTAATTTCATCTTTTAAATTAGAATTATAATCATGATATCGAAGTGATATTAAACTACCTATTTTACTTTTTAGAGCATTATCAGAATTTAGAAAATACAAGTAGAATTTATGAGCATTTAAATTTCGAAGGACTGGTTCATATTGGTGTTTTTGAAATAATTCAGAATAAAATGCATCAAAATCTTTTATATAAATTTCCTCTAAGCTAGAACTTTTTAATTGCTCGCTTCGTATTTTTATCTCTTTATTTATTTTTAGACATTCATCCTTTATATCTTCCAGTTCTTTTTTTAATTCATCTTTTTCGCCAATATTTAAATAGTGTTCTAAACTAGGATTGAATTCTAATGAAGCTCTGCCCTTATGCATCCCTTTAATAATTTTATTCTTTACTTTCTTAATATTTAATTTCAAAATATTTGAAAGTCGAAAGGCAAAATGAAAGACTGTTAAATAATCTATTAAATCATATTTTCCCTCACTCGCATACTCAATCATTAATTTAGTTTTATCTCTATATTCTTTATCAGAAAGATTTGCGTAGTTTCTATATGTCAACTCTTTCATAACCTGATCATGAGCAGGTAAAACTTCATCATCAATATTATAAAATTCTTTAAATTCCTTAATTAACTTTTGTACATCTAAAATATTACCGCCTGTTATATAGTCATAAATTGATGTATAAAAGTCATAATCAGTTCCAGGAAAATATTTTTGTTTAAAAATTGCTGCGTATGATGGAGTACTTATGTCTTGACCTTTCTTTTCTCTATCAATGAGAAGTTTCCTTATATAATCCTTTTGTACAAAGATGTCTAGTTCTCTGCGATCTTTAAATGATATTTCTCCTAATTTATATTCAATTGTTATTGCTAGTGAAAATTTTAATAATTCAGTTAATATTTTCAACTTATTTTTCTGTAATAAGTCATTTGATGATAAACTGTTATTAATCTCAGAAAATGTTAGCTGAAAATAATCTAAAGCAAAACTTAAAATTCGAAGGTTTGCTGATACTTTACCAAAAAAGTCTAAAATTAACTCTCTATTCGTTTTAAGAAATTCTTGATAAAGTGGATAACCCTCAAAATTTTTGGTCAAACCTTGAAATGCTGAAGTTAAATCTGGCAGAAATTCAATTGTATTTCCTATAACTTTTTCTTTAATTTTTTTGTAATCAGGGGAATCAATTTTATCTTCGTTGGCAATTAATATAACCTTAACGTTCTCATGCTCTACTAATGAATTTACAAAACCAATTACTTCTTCTATTGCAAGCGATTTACTTATGCGCTCTAAATCATCCAACACTAGCACAAGCTCATCAAATTTTATCCAGTCTTTTTTTTCAACTTCCATGTCAGCAACAATCTTGTAATAGTCATCAAGACCTTTTATTTTAAGGATTCCCTTAAAAAGAGCTTTCCCTAAATTTGCGGCTAGTTTTGTTTTTCGGTTTTTTAAAATTGGATAAAGATTTAGAATAATTTGTGTTTGAATCTCATCAATAGAGTTTATTCCAAATAGTGACAATAAGATTGGAGTATATTTTTTTTTTGCGTCTTTTATAGGGTGAGTATCCTCAATTATGCCTTTTAGTGTATGCTCAAAATAATATGTCTTTCCGCTCCCCCAATCTCCTGTAATTACAATAGCATAATTGGTTTTAATTTTTAAATATTGAAGTATAATTTGATCTAATGTTGACATATATTTCTAATAATTTGCGGAAGGATTATAAAGTGTTAAATTACTTAGAAATCAGTAAATTTCACCTAAATTTCGTGACAATGCTTATACTCTCAAGGCATTAAAGATTTTCTTGAAATTTTGATATTTTTAATTTAAAGAAAATCTTTTCTAATAAGTTTTTCTGGCTTTTATCCTCCAATTTATAATTTGCTTGTATAATGAATCGAAAAAGTTATTTGATGGTAAAGAGTGTAGAATAATAATTGCTGCTCGCAATGTCATCAAATGAGGTAGGTCTAGACCTACACATTTAATAGTAAATTCTGCCTTCGCAGGATCTGCATTAATAATCTTAAAAACTAACTCTTTTTTTGTAAAATCACAAGCTAAATGTTTGTCGAAATCATCACGGTAAGGATGTAAGATTTTAAAAATTTCCGTTGCATATTGTCCGGTATTTGTTGTAACTGTCAATTTCTTTCCTTTTTCCAAATTACAGTAATCACAAGATAAAACCAAGTTCTCTGGTTCAAATATATATTCAGGATGCTTGTATTGTGGAGCTATATGCTCCCTATGTACTTGGTGAGTAAGTTTCAAATTTAAACCACAAAAAGCACAATAATTCCCTTGAATTCCAATCAGATCTGTTTTAATCTTTGTTTTGATTGCATTTCTTTGATTGTTTTTCGCAGGACTTCCCAATTTAATAGTCCATTTATCTTTCCATGGCTTTATAGATGTTAAAAAATCACTTTCTTCTTGAGTATATTGAAATGTCTTTGGAATTTTTGATCCAGGTGAACGATATGGCATAATTTAATTTTGTAAATAATTATCAACTTCATCAATCAATAATTGCAATGGATCTTCATCATCAGTCATGATAAATTTTGCAATTTTATCTCGTAAAGCTTTAATCGTTTTCTTTTCATGTGATTGTGTACTTATTAATGAAATCAATTTTTTCAAATCAATTTCAAAATATTTGTTCCTTAGAGTAGCCACTTCAAAAACATTATATAAAATACTTTCTGGATCCCAACCATATGTATTATAATCCAATTCCTCTACTGTTAATTCATCAGATAAAGGGACGGGTCTAACAGAACAAATCTTACTTTCTTCATCTAGCAGGTTTGACATTAATAAATGTGAATGAGACGAAATTATAACATTTACTCCAGTATATGGTTGTAAAGCAGACTTAAGAATATCAAAATATTCTAATTGCCAATTAGGATGTAAACTTATTTCTGGCTCATCAATAACTAACAAAGAATCATCTTCTAAATATGCCACGATTCCATGGAGGGATGTTAGTAAATGACTTTCTCCTGAACTAGCTTCCTCGAATTTAAATGCAGTTTTTTTTGTAATTATAAATTTGTCAAATTTGATCAATTCCAGATCTAACATTATAGATATAGCTGGCCAATCCTTTAATAAATCTTGAACTCCTTCTGATGTAGATAAATTTATATTATATTTGAATCTTATATTACCTTTTGTGTTTTTTTCAAATTTTTCTTTATTAGTATATAAAAAATTAAAAAGTTGATCAAGATTATTACTCGCGTATAAATGATGTTTATAATTATCTGCACGATAGCTTTTCTTCTCCTTATTCCTGTCAATAAAATTTAAATGGGGAATCAATAATTTCCTTATTTCGCTTTTATCATATAATTTAAAAACCGTTCCTTCTTTCTCTAACTTTAACATAGATCCAGCTGCAAGTTCAATTTGGAATGAGGGATTTAAGCCCAGCGATTTGTATAGATGTAACAAACTATTTATTTTATCTCTTTCAAGTGCACGAATAAGATACAATACGGTGTTAATCTTAATTCTACTAATAAAAGCATTATTTGAAGCCGACCTAATACCTAAATATTTATATTGTGGGATTTGCTGTTCTCTTATGTAATTTAACAAAGGGTATTTATCACTTAGTGAAACAGAACTGGCTAACCATGCTTTAGGTAATCGTAATTCATTTAAATCAAGAACAGCATTTCCATCTTTCAAAATTACATTAAACTTGTTTTCAGATGAAAATAGATACTTGTGATTATTTAATAAATATTCGATTGTGAACTTTTTTCTAATTTTATAATCTTTTTCTCTTAATAATAAGCTTATCTCATTAAAACACTCAATAATCTCTGATATTAGATAACTTTTACCTGTTCCATTTGGTCCAATGATAATCGAATAATAATTTTTACTGGTATTTTCTTCTGCATTTGACAAAGCAAACGTTTTATTTTTTAATCTAGGATGGGTGTGCGATGTAAAAGACAGAATTTTAAACATGTTCAATTAATGATTTTAAGTTATTCAAACATAAATAAAATATTTAATTCATTTGTCAAGTAATTATACTTGATTTAAAGTTTATTTTCTTTTCCCGATCGCGCGGATTTGTAATCCGTGTCCGCAAAGTATATTTTAACAGATTAAAAAAAATCAATTTTTATTAATTTAGGAACGGGCACGAAAAGAATTTCCGCGCTATCGTTGCGGATAGCGATCTCATTTCAACAACATTCTCTCAGTAATCATTTTATTTGAATAAGCATCAATCCCGGTAACTTCGGCATACTTTACATTGGGTAACCAAAAAGAACCTCCTTCAATACGCACAAATATTTTTTCTACTTGTATTTTTTTCTGATTTATATTTACAAAAACATGATATTTTTGATCTGAATCTGTCTTTTTTAGGGTTAAGGGTAACTTTTTATACGAGACAAATTGAAGTTCAAAATCGTCATTATTTATGGCTTTACTTTCTATTCCGTAGGCAAATTTGCGTTGTATATAAGTAAAATCTTTTTTTACTCCTTTCTCGGCATATCGAATCCAATACGCTTTTATAGGATTGCTTTTGTCTATTTTTCCGTTTTCCTGATAGTTTATGGTATAAATTGCAGTGTTTATATTTGGGTCCCGCTGAATGTAAAACAGCATATTATCTATGTTTTTAGGCGTTGGAAAATGTAATGGCGATGGATTTTTGGATTGTGCCAATAGATTTCCGGAAATTATAGTTACTAAGATCGTTATAACGATTAGTGCTTTTGTAACATGTTTAAGTGATAATGTATTCATAACGAATCTTAATTTTTTTCTTTTTTTGGATTATTGTAAAAAAGCAGAATGTTGTCTCTTAGCCCAGATAGAAATGTAAATCCTTATTGCCCGGGGTTCGGGCAATAAGATTACTTCGTCAGTTCGCTATCGCTCGTGTGCAATGGATAGCGGGACCAATCGTTTAAAAACACGCAAATCTTGTGCTTCAAAAATTAATAATCGAACTCAGCTTCTAACTAATTTGATTGGATGACATTTTGTTTTTCGTTTACTTTAAAAACCCAATTTTTAATCAGTGGATAATTAAAACCATAAGAAACAAATAAATCCGTGATTAGTCTTCCGATTCTGTAATCGATTTGAAATGCTTTTTGAAAAATAAGCGTACCCAATGATTTTAAGGAAATGCTTCCTAATACCACCAACGCAAATTTTAAAAGCTGACTATTGATGTGGCTGCTGTAACCGGATTGATTTTTAAATACCCAAAATCTGTTGATGCTGAAATTGATAATGGCACCAACGGTTCCGGAGATTAGAATAGAAAAGGTAAAATGCAGTTTAAATACTTCTGTAAATAAAATCATTAAACCATAATCGGTAATGCCGCCTAAAAATGCCGAAACTTGTGCTTGTAGAAAAGTTAAAATGGATTTTTTGCTGAACATACGTAAGTCGAAAGTTTAAAAGTTCTAAAGTCAAAAGTCCCAATATTGCAGTTAAGGACTTGAAATCAATTTGTTATTTAAGCTATTTTAATTTCAAAATACGACATTATAAAAATTGTTATTTATCAATTGTGGTTTTTATCTTTTAAATCGCCTAGCTTTAAAAGTTTTACGCTGTCTATAACATTAATTATAAGCAATATAAAAGTGATTAAGCCAGCCGAATACGTAATTGATCCGGGAAATAAAACTTCCAGAATTAAAATAAAAGCAATAATAAACCGAAGTTCTGTTGGGCCAACAAAGCCGGAATCGATACTGTATTCATTTGTAATTTTGTAGCGTAACTGGCTGATGATGATCGACCAGCCATACAATGCGACAAAAGCAAAGGCTACTATTTGTGTGCCATTTTCAGCATAAATGTAGTAGCCAAAGCCTATAAGTACAATACCAATCCAGTCGGCAATAATATCGAGTGCAAAACCATACCAACGGCGTGGAATATTTCTATAATAAGCCAATCTTCCATCTAAAGAATCGCCTAACCAATTTATAGCCAATCCGATAATACCCAAAAGCAAATACCAATTGGCGAAATAAGTACCTAAAACAAAAGCTAAAAAAACGAATCCAGAACCAAGTGTTCCAATTAAAGTGAGTACGTTTGGCGAAATGAATCTAGGCACCTTTGGAAGCAAAAATACAATCGTTAACTGTTCTGCTCTTTTTAAAATATTAGTTCGCTTACGGTCTGAAAATGTTCTTTGTGCAATTGCACTGAAACCTTCAATCTGTGTTTCTTTTTCCATCAGTTGCCCAATATTTGTAAACCTGATACTATAGCCAATTCTAGTTTAGCAATTTTTAGTTTTATTTTTCTTTGCTTATTTTTAAAAAAATCTGTTGTACGTTTTAGCTTACCTGATCTAACCAGATAACTAAATGCGATAATAAACAGCATGATTATTTTACAATTCCCGCAAAACGTTGATAGAAAACCGTTGGACTGTTCTCATCTTTAGGAGCATATTTTCCTGCAATTATTGGAACATAAATAACTCTTCTTCTGCTTTCTTCGCCACGGATAGTTGATTCTGCCACTCTGTGCCACAAACGGCCATCGTGAATGGTTAAATCTCCGGCTTCCGGAGTGATGGAAACTTCCTGTGGATCGGGTTTATTGTCTAAAAAGTACTTTTTACGAAAAAGCATTTGAAAAACACTTTGCTTGTGAGTTCCGGGAATAATTTTAAGTCCGCCGTTTTCGGGTTGTAAAGTGCTTAAGTGGATACCCACATTGAGCATCGGGTTTAATTTCCCACCATAAAAAATATCTCTCAAGCCATCAGTATGCCAGCCCATTTTAGTAAACTTACTTTCCGGTCCATTGATATAATGATTGAAAACCATTCCGTCTTTTTCTTCAGTACCTAATCTTGCACCATCGCCTGCCAATGGTAATAAGCCATTAAATCTTGGATCAAGTAAAAGACCGCTTAAGGCTTGATGATGTTGATTGATAAATGCAAAACGCTGTACAATAGGAGAGCCATCTAAGTCTTTTCCAAATTTAATTGGAACACCATTTACTTTTTCAAGGTTATTGTCAATCCATTTTTGTTCGACCTGTTTCGAAGCATCAATGATGGATGAAACCGTTTCCGGATTTATGAATTTTTTGAAATGGATAAAGCCATGTTCGTTAAAAAAGTTGATTTGCTCAGCAGTTAATTGCTCAGTAAGGGTAAATGTTTTATAAGAAGATACCATGATATATATATATTTAATAAATGAAATAATGAGTTTGAAATTTTATCTAAAAGGATTAGCAGCTGCTACAGCAACAACAACAGCAGCACATTCGCATGTTTGCGGCCATTTGGCTTTTAGGAAAATTAAACATATTTCTTTTATTAGACATATTCTATCGAATTAGTAGATATTTAATACAAATGTAACATAAATTTTATTTTACAGTCAAATATTTTTTTACTTTTTTTTGAAAAAAAATTATATTTTATAAATTCCGGCTGCTGTTTTTTCGATGAATGCCTTTGGCAGTATGCGATTGGCATAAACGGAAATGATATTGGTAAAACCCGGAATAACTTCTGATTTTTTGCTGAACATAGCTTGTACGGCCATTTTTGCAACTTCATCAGATTGCATATTAAACTTTTCAGCCATTTTGTTTAAAGGATTTATACCAGCTCTCGAAGCAAAACCAGTATCAACCGGACCCGGACTAAAACAGGTTACTGAAATGGAAGTTTTGGAAAGTTCAAAACGCAAAGCACGGGTAAACGATAAAACAAAAGCCTTTGTAGCAGAATAAACAGCAAGTGTAGGGACAGCCTGGTATGCAGCAGTACTCGCTATATTTAAAATGTAAGCTTGTTTTTCTTGTGAAAGTATGGGTACAAATAAATGTGAAAGTTCTACCACTACATTCATATTAAGCTGCATCATGCCAAGCTGATCGGTTAGGGAAGACTGACTAAAATCGCCCCAAACACCATAACCGGCATTGTTAACTACAATACCAATTGGATAGTGATTCATTTTTATCCAATCGGTTACTTTTTGCGATGCGCCATTTGTTGAAAGGTCAATTGATAAAACAGAAGTGTTGATGCTATATTTAGTCTGAAGATCATCAGATAGTGTTTTTAATTCCGCCTCACTTCTTGCAACAAGCAATAGTGGATAACCCTGTTTAGCCAATTCATAAGCAATAGATTTTCCAATGCCTTTGCTGGCGCCAGTTATTAAGGCATACGGTTTCGTTTTTTCGCTCATTTTATTAATTTAATAACCAAATATAAAGATTAATTAATTCTTATATAGTAATGAATTAGATAAAGAGTAAAAAACTCATAATTAGATTAAAAAAAAGTAGAGGCAAAGCAACATGCCTTCAATAATTTTGTAAAATAAGGCTTCACACATTATTTTACTAAATTATTGAAGAACATTCATAAGATAGAAGGTATTTAATTGTAATACCTTCGACTCCACATTAAAAAACCGTATTAAGCTGGATTAAAAGCTTTTTACGGTTTTTTGTTTTATAAATAGATCAAAATTTGGATTAAGAATTTGTTCAATTCATACTATTTAGACTTTCAAACTACTTCAGTCCAATTAATTGTATTTTGTTCTCAGAGTTTCGTTTAAAAGTTCCAATTACTGAAGTTTTATTTTGTAAATCTGAATCCAATTCATCGCAAAAAGTAGTACAATCTATTTCAATTTGGTTTAGCAGTTTATGACCGGAATTTGTAGTAACAAAATTTTGTCCATTCATTATTAAATCAACATCAAACGGGGTTTCATTATTTACTTCCTGAATTGATTTTACCTCCAACAAAGTATATTTTGATGAACTGCCATCAGCAGGAGGATTGTTGATTTTTTCAACTTTTACAGAAAGATTATAAATTTTTCCCGGAACATAATTGAAACCGGCAATTCCATTGTAAAACCTGCTCCAGTTGTTTGTTCCAACAGCATTGTCTTCTTGTACAAGTAAAGTCAAAACAGGACTTAAAGCCATACCTGTATTTTGATAATGATTAACTCTCATATTAACGATTCGGGATGAATCATCATCATTGGAACAAGAGAATAAAGTTACAATTGTAATAAAAAGTAGAAATTGTTTTTTCATAAGATTATCATTTTAATATATAGATGTAAAATTTATTAATTAGTTGCGTTAAATTGGCGAAATAAATATGTGGAAGAACTATTTTTTATTTTTTATGTTAAAAAAGCAGTGTAAGTTTCAACGATGAAACAATTAAAAAATCTAATTTGAGTTTCCAAAAAAAGTATATCTTTAACCAACCCAAAAACCAAAAAAATGCAGGAAAACAACCAGGAAAATTTTAAAAGAGAACTCGGATTACTAGATGGAACCATGCTTGTGGTAGGTTCTATGATCGGGTCTGGAATATTTATAGTAAGTGCTGACATCGCCAGACAAGTAGGATCAGCAGGATGGCTGACTTTGATTTGGCTTATTTCAGGATTGATTACCATTATTGCTGCGGTAAGTTATGGCGAATTAAGTGCCATGTTTCCAAAAGCAGGAGGTCAGTATGTGTATCTGAAAGAAGCGTACAATAAACTAATCGCTTTTTTGTACGGCTGGAGTTTCTTCGCCGTAATTCAGACCGGAACAATTGCTGCTGTTGGAGTCGCTTTTTCTAAGTTTGCAGCTTACCTCTATGAACCCTTTAGTGACGAAAACATATTGTTTGAATTAGGTTTTTTTACGCTGAATGCAGCACAGATTGTTTCTATTGTTACCATTGTATTGCTTACCTACATTAACAGTCGTGGAGTGAAAAACGGAAAGACACTTCAAACCGTTCTTACCATTATCAAAATATTGTCATTATTAGGTTTAATCGTCTTTGGATTGACACTGGCAGCAAAAGCTTCTGTATGGGATGCCAACTGGGCTGATGCATGGACACCTCGCAATTATGTTCCTGACAATGGTTCCTGGCTGCCTATAAGCGGAACAGCTTTGATAACCGGAATTTCAGCAGCAATGGTGGGATCTTTGTTTTCAAGTGATGCGTGGGTAGGAGTAACTTTTATTGCTGGAGAAATAAAAAATCCAAAACGTAATGTGGGTTTTAGTTTATTTTTAGGGACTTTTATCGTAACGATTATATATGTGCTGACTAACCTGATGTATTTGGCAGTGATTCCACTTGACGAAATTGCAACAGCTAAATCAGATAGGGTAGCGGTAGTGGCGTCCCAATATATTTTCGGAGATATTGGAACACTCGTGATTGCGATTATGATCATGATTTCAACTTTTGCCTGTAATAATGGATTAATCATGGCGGGAGCAAGGGTGTATTATACAATGGCGAATGATGGTTTGTTTTTTAAGAAAGCAGCTGTACTTAACGAATTCAGTGTTCCTTCGTGGGCTTTATGGGCTCAATGTATCTGGGCTTCGGCTTTATGTCTTACGGGAAAATATGGTGCCTTGCTGGATTTTGTAATGATTATCGTTTTGATTTTTTACATTCTGACAATCTACGGAATTTTCATATTGCGTAAAAAAATGCCGAATGCAGAAAGACCATATAAAGCTTTTGGATATCCATTTTTACCTATGCTATACATTATAATTGCTTCGGCAATTTGTGTGTCATTGCTTTTTACAAGATTTGCTACTTGTGGCTGGGGGATTGTGATTATGCTAATTGGGATTCCGGTTTATTATTTGACTAAGCCAAAAGAATAGAAAATTTACAGATTAAATATAAAAATGCCTTGTTTCTGCAAGGCATTTTTTATAGTTTAAAAATTAAATAGATGATAAGTCAAATTTATACCTTCAACGAAAACCAAAAAGTACTTCCCAATCCTAAATTACTCTCAACCCCAACACTTCCATTTTGGGCTTCAATAAATTCTTTACTGATTGCTAATCCCAATCCTGTTCCTGATTTTTGGCTGCCTGGAACCTGAAAATATTTATCAAAAACTTTGTCTTTATATCTGGCGTCAATTCCTTTTCCGGTGTCGATAACCTGAAATACGATTTGGTTATTTTCACTTTTTAATTTGATGAAAATCGTACTTTTTTCAGAAGAATACCGGATTGCATTCGACAAATAATTAATCAAAACCCATCCTGTTTTTTCGCTGTCTGCTTTTACGTCTTCCAGATTTTCATCAGCATAAACAACCAATTTAATCTGCTTTTGATCGGCCTGCACTTTTACCGCTTCCACAGCATAATTTACAATTTCGTGTGGATTGCTTTTTTCAATATTCAGTTGAATATTTCCGGTTTCCAATTGTGATAAATTCAGCAATTCGCCCGTGATTTTCAATAACCGCTGACTGTCATCTTTTATACTTTCTACCAATTGTTTTTGATCTTCGTTCATATCGCCGGTTTTTGCATTTTCAAGCAATTGGAGGCTTAATTTGATAGATGCAATTGGAGTTTTTAATTCGTGTGAAACGGTGGCAATAAAATTGGTTTTGGCAAAATCCAGCTCTTTAAAAATCGTGATATTTCGAAGAATAATCACATCGCCAATATTGATTTTTTTTTCTTCACCCGTTGGGATTATCGTAATATTTAGAATTTCTTTTTCGAAATAACTTTCTTTTCCGTGAGCGTAAATTTTAAGCGGTTCTTTTTTAGGAGTTTCAGCATCTTCTTTTACAATCAAAGACCGAATTAAGTCATTCGACAAGGCTAGAGTAGAAGCCGATTTCCCAATAATATCTTCCAGTTTCAAGCCAATAATTTTCAGTGCTTCATCATTGGCAAACAAAACAATATTTTCATTATCTAAACCAATAATAGGATCATGCATATTATTGATTAAAGTTTCCAGACGCATCTTTTCAAAGAAGAGTTTATACAGATTACTATCATTATATTCCTGAAGCTTCTGCGCCATGGTATTAAATGATTTGGCTAAATCGCCATATTCATTATGATTGGTAAAATGTACCCGTTCTGAATAATTTTTATTGGCAATCTCTTGGATGCTTTGTGTTAATTCCTTGATTGGATTAGCAATGTTATTAGGTAGATTGACTAAAAGATTAAAAGCAATTAAAAAGCATAAAGTCCCTACAATGGCAATAGAAAAATTAGCAGTTTCTGCCGTTTTTTTAGCAATATCACTTTTCTGTTTTATGGCATCAAGATTTAATTTCATAATGGCAAAAATATCCTGCCTGATTTCAGCTTTTAGAGTATCATTGGCACTGTTTTTTTCTAAAAGCGAAAAATTATTCTCAAGTTTAGCCGTTGCTTCTTTTTCTCCGGGTTCGGTAACATTTTGAGTCTGTTTTTCAAGATATTCCTTGAAAACATGCATCTTAGTATTTGGACTTTCTTTAATTTCATCCAAGGACAAAATCATATTTTGCGAATATTCCAACGTGTTATAATTCGCTTTCAGAATATTCTCGGTGTCCGCTTTTATCAAAAAAACAGAATAAGCGCTTACTAATGAAAGTATTATGATCATCAAAAATAACAATCCAACTCCCAGATTCAATTTGGTTTTAATTCTCATTTTATAAAACATTTAATTTTTTTTTCACCATATAAGTGATGTAAGAAAATATAACAATGCGCAATAGTGAGGCAAAGAATAGAAAATATAAGAAAGCTTTGTGTCCTTTCTACAAGCAAAAACTTAAATGAGCTTTGCGGTTAAATTCAACGTCTCTAATTAAAATGAACTTATATAACTTATATGGTTTAAATAATTTTTTTTACGATAAAATAACAAGATCAACATTTGATAAAGACAGTTTGTTTAGCAAACGCCTGAAAATTGTTGTAGACAAAATTACTTTAAATAAATTCAAATGCGGTTTCCCGATGCAGACAGTTGTAATTTGTTTTTCTTCTACCGCAATTAAAATCGCATCAGCAATATTTTTATGTTCTAATTTTATAACTTCTGCTCCTAGTTGCACTGCCAGTTTAAAATTATTAATCAAGTGTCTTTGTTTATCTAAAGCAATTTTTGTACTGCTTTCCTGCGGTGTTTCCACATACAAAACATACCACGATCCGTTATAATAACTTGCCAAACGAGCTGCTTTTCTGATTACAATTTTTGCTGTTTTATCATTACTACTAACACACGCCAATAATTTTTCGTGCTTTAAAGCCTGCAGTTGAGGCACTTCGTTTTCCACTTTCCGAACGACCTGGCTTGCGACTTCTTTCAAAGCCAATTCACGCAATTGCAGAATTTGGTCCGATTTAAAAAAGTTCGTTAAAGCAGTTTGAATTTTATCCGGCGTATAAATTTTCCCTTCCTTCAAACGTGCAATCAAATCTTCAGCTGTCAAATCAATATTCACTACTTCATCAGCCAATCTCAGAACATTATCCGGAATTCGTTCCTGAACATCAATTCCCGTAATGCGTTTTACAGCCGAATTTAAACTCTCAATGTGCTGAATATTTACCGCCGAAATTACATTAATTCCAGCATCTAAAATTTCTAAAACATCTTGCCAGCGTTTTTCATTTTTGCTCCCTTCAACATTCGTGTGTGCCAATTCATCAACAATTACAACTTCAGGTCTGAGGTTGATAATTGCCTGTACATCGAGTTCTTCCAGCTGTTTTCCT
>Ga0247812_10001076_pt1 | contig 15538 bp, 12 predicted proteins | sample UWRJL149409B1_FD_178011 | JGI IMG/M metagenome (GOLD analysis project Ga0247812, IMG submission 178011) | Plant litter microbial communities from Arlington Agricultural Research Station in Wisconsin, United States - UWRJ-L149-409B-1 | ecosystem: Environmental > Terrestrial > Plant litter >...
CAATTACTGGTGCTAGATATTGCGGGCTAGAGGATGATCACATCCATTTTATGGCATTGCCTTTTTACGAAAGTGGCAAAAACCAGAAAAATCCGGTTACAGAGGCTGATGTTTTATTGACCATGGAATTACTTCAAAAAATTAAGCCTCATCAAGTATTTGCTGCTGGCGATTTTGAAGACCCACATGGAACGCATATTGTGTGTTTTAACATCGTAATAGAAGCATTACGCCGATTAGAAAAAACCGAAAGTTGGGTTAAAGATTGTTGGTTGTGGATGTACAGAGGTGCTTGGCTTGAGTTTGAAACACATGAAATTGAGATGGCTGTACCGCTTAGTCCGCAAGAAGTTGAGCGCAAGAAGTTTGCTATTTTTAAACATCAATCTCAAAAAGATAGAGCGGTTTTTCCGGGCGATGATGCAAGAGAGTTTTGGCAAAGAGCGGAAGATAGAAATAGAGAAACCGCTAAAGCTTATGATAATTTAGGCTTAGCAGATTACGAAGCAATGGAAGCCTTTGTAAGATTTAAGTTTTAAAACTTTCTACCTCTTTTAACAAAGATTTGAATCATCTGGTTGGTGTTATCACCAACCAGGTTTTTTTTTTACAGCTATCTGCTAGTGTCTCTCCATGCCGAAACCAAACCCTTAGGGTAACACCACAGCTGTTCGGAAGACTTTAAATTAAATACATAGAGATATAGTTCACATAGGAAGAAATATCCAATACTATGTATCTATGTGGTAAAAAAATCAAGAATAAATTTGTTCCGAACACTTATTATTGATAACACCAACCAGAAGTAGATTCTAACTAATTCTAATCCCCTCGGCTGGTGTCTTCACCCGCCGAAACTTAACAAACATTTTAGAAGTTTAAAAACAGCATAAGTGTTTATAATTCCATAAGTTTTTATAGCTTTAGCTTATTAAACTTTCCTAAATGGAACCCAAATCACAACGGCTCTTATCCTTAGACTTTTTCCGTGGCTTAACAGTAGCCGCAATGATATTGGTTAATAACCCTGGTAGTTGGGGCCATATTTATGCACCTCTAGAACATGCCGAATGGAATGGCTGCACACCCACCGATTTAGTTTTTCCTTTCTTTCTATTTATTGTGGGCGTTTCTATTGCTTACGCCATGGGAAGTAAAAAATTAGATCATGCTAGTCATAACAAAACCATTCTTAAAGCATTAAAAAGAGCCTTAACTTTATTCGGATTAGGACTTTTCTTAGCTTTTTTTCCAAGAAATTTCAGTACTTTCAATTTTCTAGAATCACTTCAAGCTATTAGAATTCCTGGTGTTTTACAGCGAATTGGGGTTGTATTTTTTATCTCATCGGTTATCTTTTTAAAATCATCTGAGAAAACCATTTTTAGAACAATAGTTATCATTCTAATTACTTATTGGGCATTAATGACATTTGTTCCAGTGCCTGATGTTGGTTATGCAAACCTAGAAAAAGAAACAAATTTGGGTGCCTGGCTCGATAGAACAATATTAACCGAGGCACACTTATGGAAATCTGCCAAAACCTGGGACCCAGAAGGAATTTTGAGCACTTTACCAGCTATTGCCTCTGGCTTAATTGGCGTTTTAGTTGGCGTTTATTTAAAGCGTAAAGATGTAGATGCTGCAGTTAAAATCTCATGGCTTTTTGCTGTGGGTGTTTTAATCATCTTAGCGGGTTTATTGTGGGATTTACAATTTCCAATTAATAAATCATTGTGGACAAGCTCATACGTGCTGTACACGGGTGGCTTAGCAACTATAGTTTTAGCGCTTTGTTATTGGATTATCGATGTAAATAAATACAATCGTTTTACAAAACCTTTTGTAATTTATGGGGTAAATGCCATTACTGTATTTTTTGTATCAGGCTTGATGCCTAGGTTAGTAAATATGATTAAAATTAAACAACCAAATGGTGAAGAAATGGGCGCATTATCCTCTTTTTATCAGTCATTTTTTGTGCCTTATTTTTCTCCAATAAATGCATCACTAGCCTATGCAATTGTTTTCATCATGTTTTTTTACGTTATCCTTTGGGTGATGTACAAGAAAAACATTATTATTAAAGTATAATTAATTCTCATTTATAAAATTGATCTATGAAAAAACACACGCTAGTCTTTGGACTAATGTTAAGCTTGTTAATTGAGCCTGCATTAGCACAAAACAAACCAACTGCCAAACCTGCTGCAAAAAAGCCCGTATCAGCACAAAATACTGATAATTCGGTTCCTTTAGACCCTGCTGTTAGAGTTGGCAAATTGCCTAATGGATTTACCTATTATATCCGTAAAAACGTTGAGCCAAAAAATAGGGTAACTATTTACCTTGCTAATAAGGCCGGTTCGATTTTAGAAAACGAAAACCAACGTGGCCTAGCTCACTTAATGGAGCACATGGCTTTTAATGGAACTAAAAATTTCCCTAAAAATGAGTTAGTCAATTATCTTCAGAAAACAGGAGTTCGTTTTGGAGCAGATTTAAATGCATATACCAGTTTTGATGAAACTGTTTATCAGTTACCAATACCAAGTGATGATCCGGAAATTGTTAAAAACGGTTTGCAAATTATGCGTGATTGGGCACAAAACGTAACCCTTGATCCTGTAGAAATTGACAAAGAAAGAGGAGTTGTTCTAGAAGAAAAAAGACTTGGCAAAGGCGCTCAGCAACGTATGCAAGACAAATATCTGCCAATGTTGTTTAATAATTCTCGCTACTCTAACAGATTGCCAATTGGTACAGAAGAAGTATTAAAAAATGCTACCCCGCAAACCATCAAAGATTTTTATAATGATTGGTACAGACCTAATTTACAAGCATTAATTGTTGTTGGTGATATTGATGTAAATCAGATTGAGCAACAAATTAAAGCTAAGTTTTCTGATCTAAAAAATCCGGCTAACCCTAAGCCACGTACAAAATATAATATTGAACTTACTGGCAAAAACCAATTCGTAGCAGTAACGGATAAAGAATTTCCGGTAACAGTAGCTCAAATTTTAATCAAACATAAAGAGCAACCACTTTTAACAAAAAACGATTTAAGGAACTCTGTAATTCGTTCGTTGTATAACCAAATGATGGGAGCTCGTTTTAGCGAATTAAGTAAACAAGCTAATCCTCCATTTTTACAGGCAGGCAATAATATTTCTGGTTTCTTAGCTGGCCTAGATGCTGCAACAACAGTTATTGTGGCTAAACCTGGAGAATTTGAGAAAGGTTTAAAAACAACCTTTACAGAAGTTGAACGTGTTAAACGTTTCGGTTTCACCGCAACAGAGTTAGAAAGAGCTAAAGCATCATTTTTAACATCGCAGGAATCTGCTTTTAAAGAAAAGGATAAAACAGCATCTGGTAACTTTGTTGAAGAATACGTTCAGTTATTCTTAAAAGGCACAGTTAGTCCAGGAATAGCATATGAATATGAATTCTACAAAAATACTTTACCTACAATTACGGTGGCAGATGTAAATGCATTGGCAAAACGATACATTACAGAAACCAATCGCGATGTGATTATTATGGCTCCTGATAAGGATAAAGATAATTTACCAACAGAGGCTAAAGTAAACGAATGGATAAATAGTGTTGTTGCCGATAAAAGCATCGCTGCTTACGTAGATCAAGTTTCTGATAAACCATTATTAGCTAAAAAACCAACTCCTGGTAAAGTTACAGCAGAAAAAAAGGTCGCTGAAATTGGTGTTACCGAATTAACCTTATCCAATGGCGTAAAAGTTATACTTAAGCCTACAGATTTTAAAAACGATGAGATTACATTTTATGGCTTTAGCCCAGGTGGAACTTCATTATATTCAGATGCAGATTACCAATCGGCTGCAAATGCTGCATCTATTGTAGCTAGAAGCGGTGTTGGCGAATATAATTCGTTACAACTTCCTAAATATTTGAACGGCAAAAGAGCATTTGTATCTCCAATGATTACCGAACGTAGCGAAGGAATTTCTGCTTCTACTACGCCAAAAGATTTAGAAACTGCATTACAGTTAACTTATCTATATTTTACAGCTCCACGTAAAGATCCAGAGATGTTTAAAGGAATTATTTCTCAGCAAAAAGGAAATTTAGCGAATAGAGAGAGCGACCCAAATAGTGTTTTTGGAGATACAGTTTCTGCAGTTGTTGGAAATTACAACGTGAGAAGAACAGGTCCTTCTGTAGAGAAAGTAAATCAGATTAACTTAGATCGTGCTTTTGATATCTATAAAGAGCGTTTTGCTGATGCTAGCGACTTCACTTTCACATTTGTAGGAAATTTTGATATTGCAACATTAAAACCGCTTTTAGAACAATATCTAGGTTCACTGCCATCAACAAATCGCCAAGAAAAAGCAGTTGATTTAGGTATTAGAGTACCAGCTGGAACAATTACTAAAACGGTTTTAAAAGGCCAAGAGCCTAAAGCTACAGTAAGGTTGTTGTTTAGTGGAGATTATACTTACAATCAAGCTAACAACAATCAGTTAGATGCATTGGCAGAAGTTTTAAATATCAAATTGATAGAAAGACTACGTGAAGATGAAGGTGGTGTATATGGCGTAAATGCTGGTGCTTCTTATAGCAAATTCCCAGTTAATCGTTATTCTTTCTCAATTTCATTCGGTTGTGCTCCAGAAAATGTAGATAAACTAATTGCTTCTACATTAGATGAGATTAACAAAATAAAAACTAATGGTGCTGTTGCTATTGATATTCAGAAATTTGTAGCTGAAGAAACTCGTACAACAGAAACACAGTTGAAAACCAACTCGTTTTGGTTAAGTAATATTGTTGGTTCTTATCAAAATGGAGAAGATCCAAAAGAAGTTTTAACTTACGTAGATTCATTAAAATTGATTACACCTGAAAGTTTAAAAGCAGCTTCAAATACTTATTTAAGCGGCAAAAACTTAATTAAGTTTGTTCTACTTCCAGAAAAGAAGTAATTAAAAATATAATAAGAAAAAGAGTGCAGACATTAGTTTACACTCTTTTTTTTGCGTTAGAAATTTTAAATAGGAAATTATTTGGCAAAGCAAAATTGTAGCTCTTCTTAATGGCAGTCTGGCTTTACGCTAAATCTTTTACCCTGTCCCGATAAATCGGGACAGGGTAAAAGGATATCGCTTCTCCCGATAATTATCGGGACCAGTTTAAATGGGAAAGCTTGTTAAAATAACTAAGGTTGCGATATGCCAGAATACAACTTAACAAAAAGGAGCACCAACTTACTTAGTCGGTGCTCTTTTTATAAATCAATCCAATTCCCCTTTAGGGGATTTAGGGGTTACAAATCAAACTTAATTCCTTGCGCTAATGGCAAAGTGTTCGCATAATTAATAGTATTGGTTTGTCTGCGCATGTAAGCTTTCCAAGCATCAGAACCACTTTCTCTACCACCACCCGTTTCTTTTTCACCGCCAAAAGCACCACCAATTTCTGCACCAGATGTACCAATATTTACATTGGCAATACCACAATCCGAACCCTGAGCAGATAAAAATTGCTCTGCTTCTCTTAAGTTCAAGGTCATAATTGCAGATGACAAACCTTGTGGAACACCATTTTGCAAAGCGATAGCTTCATCTAATTCGGTGTATTTTATCAAATATAAAATTGGCGCAAAAGTTTCATGTTGTACAATTTTATAATCGTTTTTAACTTCGGCAATACATGGTTTTACATAACAGCCTGATGAATATTGCTCTCCAGTTAAAACACCACCTTCTACAACAAATTTGCCACCTTCTGCTTTACATTTTTCTATTGAATCTAAATAACTAGCAACTGCGTCTTTATCGATAAGAGGACCAACATGATTATTTTGATCTAATGGATCACCAATTCTCAATTGTCCATAAGCTTTAACCAATTTGGCTACAAAATTATCATAAACACTTTCGTGGATAATCAATCTTCTGGTTGTGGTACAACGTTGTCCGGCCGTACCAACAGCACCAAAAACAGCACCAATAATAGACATATCCAAATCAGCATCTTTAGAAATAATGATAGCATTATTTCCGCCTAGCTCTAACAAACTTTTCCCTAAACGAGCACCAACCGCTGCACCAACTGCTTTACCCATTCTGGTACTTCCAGTTGCCGAAACCAAAGGAACACGAGCGTCATTACTCATCAATTCGCCTATTGTTCTATCGCCTATAATCAAATTACAAACGCCTTCTGGTACTTCATTCGCTTTTAAAACTTTCTCAATAATATGCTGACAAGCAATAGCTGTTAAAGGCGTTTTTTCTGATGGTTTCCAAATACAAACATTACCACAAACCCAAGCTAACGCTGTATTCCAAGCCCAAACTGCAACAGGAAAATTAAATGCAGATATAATAGCAACAATTCCTAACGGATGCCATTGCTCATACATCCTATGGTTTGGTCTTTCGCTATGCATGGTTAAACCATAAAGCTGACGAGATAAACCAACTGCAAAATCGCAGATATCAATCATTTCTTGTACTTCGCCGAAACCTTCTTGCAAACTTTTGCCCATTTCGTATGAAACTAATGTACCTAAAGCTTCTTTATTTTCTCTTAATGCTTCGCCAAACTGACGAACCATTTCTCCGCGTTTAGGAGCAGGAACTTTACGCCATTCTAAAAAAGCTTTCTGAGCAGTTTCTACAACAAAATCATAATCTTTTTTTGTTGCAATTTGAACTGATGCAATCTTTTTCCCATCAACAGGAGATTGACTTTCAATATATTTTTCACCATTGGTTTTACCCCAATTATTACCTGTACTGTAAGCGGGATTTATTGCTTCAATGCCTAACTGTTTTAAAACAGCGCTGATGTTTGTTTTCATAATATTTGGTATAATTCGATTGCTACAAAACAACAAAAAATTAAGCAGTAAAGCCAATTTATAAGTAGCTATTACATTATCGTGTTTTAAGAAATTCTAGTCAATTTGTTTGCTTGAGAAGATGAAATCTCATTCTAAATGCCCATCATCGATGTAATTAATTGCAATTATCCTTCCTCCTGGTATCAATTAAATAAATAATTTTCCAACCATCATTTCCTTTAAAAAGTTGAAATGAGTTTACTCCGCAATGGTTAAATTTATCGCCTACGTAAAACTTATAATCTGTCCAAACGCTTGCCAAGTTTGCATCAATTAATATTTTGGTAAATACAATTCTTTCATCATATTTTTCTGGATGTGGCGTACCAATGCTTTTAATAAAATTAGCCAGACTTTCTGTTCTCACTACAAATTTGCCATCCTTTGTTTTGGCAATAGTTTCTAATGTATTTTTTGGAGCAAAAGCATTTCTCAACATAGTAGTATCAGCATTCCTCATTCCGTCAAATAACATGTTTATGGTGGCTTTAACTTCATCTTCCTCTGTTTTTACCTGCGCAAAGCTTTTGTTAAAACCTAAAACAACAATTAATAATAAAAGGTATATCTGTTTCATGACTTGAATTTTACTGATTTTAACTTAAATATATGTTATTTTTGTAAACAATAAAAGACAACACCTCTATATATAAAGCAGCCCAAAAGGCATTCTCAGTTAACACATCTAAACCTTTTACTATTAGTTAATTATCCCAATGGGATGTGCGAATGTTGAAAATTATTTTCTTTACTCGCTTTATAAATAATTAAAATTATAAGGATTTTAAATAAAAGGGTTGTTCTTTAAATATTCAGTACATGGAAGAAGAATTTGAATTTGGCTTTAACGATGATGCGCAAAACTCTGTAGAACGCTACGAAGAGATGATCCGTAATAAGGATCAATACTTTTTTGATGCACAAGCTTTTGAGTACATCATTGATAATTACATAGAAAAAAACGACCCGGTTAAGGCACTACAAGTTGTAGAATATGCTTTAAACCAACATCCTTATGCAGCAGTGTTTTTAATTAAACAAGCTCAGCTTTTACTTTTTACCAATCAGGTAGAAAAAGCTTTTGCTGCATTAGAAAAAGCAGAAATGTTAGAAGCATCTGAAGCTGATATCTATGTTTTGCGTGGTAACATTTATCAAAACCTTGATCGTCATGCCGAGGCACTAGAAAATTTCGAAAAGGCTTTGGGATTGGCAGAAACTACTGATGAAATTTTATTGCAGATGGCTTATGTATATCAAAATATGCATGATTATGAAACTGCAATCGTTTACATCAAGCGAAGCTTAGAACAAAACATGGAAAACAAAGATGGTTTATACGAACTGGCTTTTTGTTATGATATTTTAGACAAACAAGAAGAAAGTATTCAATTTTATCAAGAATATATAGATAGCGATCCTTATTCTTACGCTGCCTGGTATAACTTGGCAAACTCTTTTCACAAATTAGATTTGTTTGAAAAAGCAATAGATGCTTATGATTATGCCATCTTAATTAAAGAAAACTTTGCATCTGCCTATTACAATAAAGGCAATGCGTTAGTACAATTAGATAAGTACCAAGAAGCAATTGATGTTTACAAACAAACTTTTGAGTACGAACCACCTAATGCAGATACATATTGCGCTATTGGTGAGTGTTATGAGAAGTTAGAAAAAATGGATGAAGCCCGTTCTTACTATAAAAAATCGGTAAAAATGGATTCGAAAATGGCTGATGCTTGGTTTGGGATTGGCGTAACTTTAAATCACGAAGAACGTTTTTTCGAATCGCTACATTTCTATAAAAAAGCGTTAGAACTTGATGAAGAGAATCCAGATTTTTGGTTTGCAATGGCTGATGCGTATTACAAATTAGGGCAAATTGACGAATCTGTTGAGGCTTATTACAAAGTTTTGGAATATAATCCGCTAGATATTGAGGCTTGGTTAGATTTTTCGACTGTTTTGTACGAACAAGGAAAATTGCTTGAAGCATCAGAAACAATGGCAGAGGCGATTAAAAACAATCCGGATGCCGCAGAATTGTATTATAGAATGGTAGCCTATTTATTTGCATTAGGGCAAACCAACGATGCGCTGGCGTATCTGGAAACTGCTTTGGTTACTGACCCAGATAAACACTATATTTTATTCGAATATTTACCTCAATTACAAGACAATGGCTTAATTATTCAGGTAATTAATAAATACATTAAATAAGTACCAACACGCATTTAAACTTAAATTTAAAAAATAGCAGAGTTTTTATAACCTTTGCAGCAATATATAAACCTTAGTTGCGTAATTAACAAAGGTTTCATCTTAATTGATGGAAAAACACATTAAAAAACTAAATGAATTATAAATTAAATGATATTCCGGAGCGTTCGGTAAAACCTAGACAAGCTGGTTTAACGATGGTGATGGATAAAGGCTTAAGCCTTAGACAAGTTGAAGATTTTATAGAAGTTGCCGGTGTACATACTGATATTGTTAAATTAGGTTGGGCAACATCTTACGTAACACCAAATCTAAAAGAAAAATTAGCCCTTTATCGTAGCGCAGGTATCCCAACATATTTCGGTGGTACACTTTTCGAAGCTTTTGCCATTCGTAACCAATTTGATGATTACCGCAGGGTTTTAGAAGAATTCGGAATGGAATATGCAGAAGTTTCTGATGGTTCTATGGATATCGATCATGATGAAAAATGCGAATTCATTCGTAAACTATCTACACAAGTAACTGTAATTTCTGAAGTTGGTTCTAAAGATGTAACCAAAATTTTTGCCCCATATAAATGGATTGCTTTAATGAAAGCAGAAATTGAAGCTGGCTCTTGGAAAGTAATTGCTGAGGCACGTGAAGGTGGAAACGTTGGTATTTATCGTGGTACCGGAGAAGTTAGAGAAGGTTTAGTGGATGAAATTTTAACGCAAATACCAGAAGAAACCATTATTTGGGAAGCGCCACAAAAAGAACAACAAGTTTGGTTTATTAAACTAATTGGTACAAACGTAAATTTAGGTAATATCGCACCTGCGGAAGTTATTCCTTTAGAAACCATTCGTTTAGGTTTAAGAGGCGATACTTTTGATTATTTCTTAAACAAAGGGAAATAGTTTTTCGTCTTTGCGAGGAGGAACGACGAAGCAATCTCCTTGCTATAATTACAAAATATTTCATTGCCGTCGACTAAAGTCGACGGTTTTTTTATAAATATGAGAACATTCGGATTAATTGGCTTTCCATTATCGCATTCATTTTCAAAGAAATTCTTTTCAGAAAAATTTGAAGCAGAGCAAATTGTTGGTTGCAAATATGAATTGTTTCCAATAGCACATGCTGATGAAATTAAAGATTTGATTGCGAGCAATGCATCACTTTGTGGCTTAAATGTAACCATACCACATAAAGTAAATGTAATTCCGTTTTTAAATGATATTGATGATGCAGCACAAGAAATTGGTGCAGTAAATTGTATTGATATAGATCAAAGTGGTGAAAATCCAATACTAAAAGGGTACAATACCGATGTTTACGGCTTTGCAGAATCATTAAAACCTTTATTAGAAAAGCACCATCAAAAAGCTTTAATTTTTGGCGATGGTGGTGCAGCAAAAGCAGTAAAGTATGTTTTAAAACAACTGAACATACCATATTTGGTGGTAGTTAGAAACGCAGCGCCAAATGCCATTTTATATTCTGCAGTAACAAAAGAAATGCTAAGTGAGTATAAATTATTAATCGACACCACTCCAATGGGTATGTTACCAAATTTACAATCGTATCCGGTTATTCCTTACCAATATTTAACACCAGAACATTTAGCCTACGATTTAGTGTACAATCCGGAAGAAACGGTTTTTTTAAGCAAAGCGAAAGAGCAAGGTGCTAAGGTAAAAAACGGGTTTGAGATGTTACATTTACAAGCTGAACGATCTTGGGAGATTTGGAATGACAATAAATGATTGAAGAATTGAATTATAGAATGATGGAATATTGTGGTTTCCTTATTCAGTTATTCAAATCTCTCTCATTCAAAATTTAATAAATTATGAAGCATTGGTTTTCGTTATTAATTCTGGTTTTAATTCTTGCAGCTTGTACTAGCGAAACTGTTAATACACCTAAACCTAAAGGCTATTTTAGAATAAATTTTCCTAAGAAGGTATATCAAACTTATAATTCAAATTGCCCATTTACTTTCGAATATCCTGTTTATGCCAACATGGTAGTTGATACAGATAAAAATGCTCAACCTTGTTGGAACAATTTAAATTTTCCCCAATTTAATGGGCAATTGCACCTCACTTATCATGGTGTTTTTTCTGCCAAAAGCTATAATAAAATGACAGAATTAGCTCGTGAGTTAGCGATGAAGCATACGATAAAAGCTACTTCGATTGACCAAAAGCTGATCAATTATCCTGATAAGAAAGTTTATGGAATTTATTATGCAATTGAAGGCAATACGGCTTCTTCCGTTCAGTTCTTCTTAACAGATAGTGCCAAACACTATTTCCGTGGGGCTTTGTATTTTAACGAGCGTCCGAAATACGATTCAATTCAACCGGTGGTTAAGTTCATTAAAAAAGACATCGACAGATTAATCGAAACTTTTAAGTGGAAAAATTAGTTTGATTAATTAATATCTCTCCAAACTTACCCTTATGATCAATTTAAAGAAATTTACTTTTAATCCTTACCAAGAAAATACTTACGTTTTATACGATGAAACGGGCGATTGTGTGATTATTGATCCAGGAATGTATGATGGTACCGAACAAAATATCCTTGCAAGATTTATAAAAGAAACAGGTCTTAACCCTGTGCTACTATTAAATACACATTGCCATATAGATCATGTGTTAGGTAATAAATTTGTTTTCGACACTTGGTCTTTAAAGCCACAATTTCATAAAGGAGAATTATACATTCTGCAAGCTGTTGCGGGTTATGCACCACAAATGGGTATGCGTTACGAAATGTCGCCAGAGCCTGAAGTTTTTTTAGAAGAAACAGGTAAAATCACTTTTGGCAATAGCGAATTGGAACTCATTTTCGCTCCTGGCCATTCGCCAGCACATTTGTGCTTTTATGCAAAAAAAGAGAACTTTTTAATTGGTGGTGATGTTTTGTTTTACCGCAGCATTGGCAGAACAGATCTACCAGGTGGAAATCATCAGCAGCTTATTGATAACATAAAAAACAATATATTTCAATTGCCTGATGACTGCGAGGTGTTTCCAGGCCATGGACCATCTACCACAATTGGCTTCGAGAAAACGAATAATCCTTTTTTAATTTAAGATGGAATACGTGAAATGGAAGAGGATAAGTATATTGTTTTAATCATCATCCATCTTACCTCTTACATTTTCCCTATCTTTGTATAGTGAATACCGCATTTTATATTGCCAAAAGGTATCTTTTTGCAAAGAAATCTACCAATGCCATCAATATCATTTCAGCCATTTCGGTGTTGGGAGTTTTTGTAGGTAGCACAGCTTTAATCATTATTTTATCGGTTTTTAATGGCTTCGAAGAAATGGTGCTTAAAATGTTTAATACCATTACACCTCAAATTATTATTCAGCCTACTCAAGGCAAAACCTTTGATCCGAATACCGTATATTTCAACGATCTAAAAAGTAATAAAGGTGTCTATTCGTTTACCGAAGTTTTATCTGAAAATGCCCTAATTTGGTATAACAACAAACAAGTTCCTGCTTTGGTAAAAGGTGTAAGCAGCGATTTTATCAAAAACCAAAGTTTAGATACCATAATGGTTGAGGGACATTTTGTTTTAGAGAATAAAAATGGACCAACTGCTGTTATCGGCTCTGCTCTGCAAGCTTATTTAGGTGTAAATGCTGCCGATCCGTTTGAGCAACTGAGAATTTACTCTCCAAAAAAGGGCCTTACAACCGGATCAATTAATCCACTTGATGATTTTACTGTCCTTAATATTTCTCCATCTGGGGTTTTTGAAGTACAACAGGAGTTTGATAATATCATAATTGTACCCTTAAAATTTGCTCGAGAACTTTTAACCGAAGAAAAAAATGTTACTGCTATCGAAATAAATGTAAACGAAGGGATAGACCCCGAAAAACTAAAAGATGAGATTGCCGAAAAATTGGGCTCAGCATTTATTGTTAAAAATAGGGTACAACAAAATCAAGCACTTTACAACGTTTTGGGTTCAGAAAAATGGATGGTTTACATCATTCTCACCTTCATTTTAATCATTGCCATTTTTAACATTATAGGCTCTTTAACCATGCTTGTGATAGATAAACTGAAGGATATCTCTATTTTACATAGTCTGGGAGCAGGTAAAAAACTCATTAAAAAAATATTTTTGTTAGAAGGAATGATGATTACTTTAACAGGCTGTATATTTGGCTTGCTAATTGGATTTTTGTTCTGTTTATTTCAGCAACAAACCGGCTTTTTTAAGATGGGCGAAACAAATTTATTAGTTTCAAATGCTTATCCAATTGCCTTTAAATGGAAAGATTTTATGTTGGTTTTTGTAACTGTAACTATTTTTTCTTTTATAGCTTCAGCTTTGGCATCAAATTTAAGCGTTAAAAAGATAGACCAACTAAATAAAGATCTTTAAGAATATGAATACTTATAAAAATCTAGTTTTTACGTTATTTGCTGCCATCTTGTTCCTTGTTTCATGTAGCGATGAAAAAAAAGCTGATGAAAAAAATACTCCAATTTTAGTAAAAGGACTTTATAGCTATGGTCCCGAAATCAAATCTTTTACCGATTGTATAGATAGCAAAGAGTATTGGGTTGCAGATAGTGCAAAAACTTTAGAGCTTGCCTATAGCAATTTAGGTTTCGAAAAGCCGTATACACCTGTTTACATAGAAGCAGAATGTAGATTTGTAAAATCTGATACCGGTACCGTAAACGGCGATTATGATTCTACAATGGTAGTAACCAAATTGATTAAAATTAGCAGAGAAATACCCGAAGGTCCTTGTTCTCAATAAGCGCCATTTTTAAGCACTAACATATAAATTTACTGAAGAAGTTGGGATAACTTTATTCTTTTTTGCAATCTCAAATAGAGTGTCGATCGCTTTTTTACCTTCTACGCCTAAATCAACCGAGTATTTGTTTACATAAAGCTCAATGTGTTTGTACATTACCGCTTCATCCATTTCTTGTGCATGCTCACGAATAAATTCTATCCCTGATTTTGGATTTTCGAAAGCAAACTCAACTGACTTTTTTAGCAAACGATTTACTTTTTGCTGCACCTCAATTGGCAGGTTTCTATTTACAACAATACCGCCCAGAGGGATAGCACAACCTGTTTCTTCTTCCCAATAACTACCCAAATCCATCACCTTGTGCAAGCCTTTATCTTGGTAAGTGAAACGATTTTCGTGAATAATTAATCCCAAATCAATTTCATTGCTAAATAGTGCATCTTCTATATCAGAAAAAACCATTTCTGTTTTATCCTGCAGTTGCGGGTATGCTACGCCTAACAAAAAGTTTGCTGTTGTATATTTTCCAGGGATGCCAATCTTAAGATTTGAGTTTGGAGCCTGGAGTTTGGAGTTTATCTTATCTATATTTTCTTTTTTACAAATCAATAATGGTCCAACACCAAAACCCAAAGCGCTGCCAGCGTTTAAAAGGGCATATTTTTCTACCACGTATGCAAACGCATGAAAACTTAGCTTAGTGATGTCTAATTCACCACGCATGGCCTTTTGGTTTAGCGTTTCTACATCATCAAAAGAAACATCGAAAGTTAAACCTTCTGTGTCTATTTTTCCATGTATCAAAGCATCGAAAATAAAAGTATCATTTGGGCAGGGCGAAAAACCAAGTGTAAGTTTCATGCTGTAAAATTAGGTTTTAAAAGCAAGTAATGTTTATTTGGATTGGTTTTTTACAATTTCATTAAACTTATTTTTAGAAAAGCAATTGCTCAGCTTTTATTAATGTCAGTCGGGCTTTACATTCCAATCTTTTACCCCTTAATCCCCTAAAGGGGAATGGTAAAAGTATTTCCATTGCAATCCCGTTTATAGAACGCTGTCTGGTAATTCTATTGCGGGTTACTATGCTCCTAGACTTAAATAGTTCGCTAAGCCTTGGTTCTTAAACCCGGGTGAAGTGAAAATCTCCCGATCCGAGCATCGGATTTAATCGGGAATTGTAACGAAAAACGGGACTGGATTATCCGAAAGGTTACTGTAACTGCTTTTCAAATTTTTAGTAAAAACAACTTAACTAATCGATTTTCCGAAAGGGGAAAACGCCAAGTTCATCAGTTTAAAATGTTGTAAACCAAATGGAATACCAACTATAGTAATGCAAAACAACAAACCAAAAACAAGGTGAGTTAATACAATCCAAATTCCACCAAAAATTAACCAGATGATATTCATAATTGTAGATAGGCAACCAACATTTGATGAGGTATCAGTAATTTTTACACCAAATGGGGCTAAGCCAACTATCGCAAATTTAAAGCATTGTATGCCAAATGGGATGCCCACAATAGTTAAACAAAGTACCAATCCACCAAAAATATATTGGAAGAATATAAAAATGCCTCCGAAAATAACCCAGATAATGTTGCCTATAAAACTCATA
>Ga0247812_10001078_pt1 | contig 15511 bp, 13 predicted proteins | sample UWRJL149409B1_FD_178011 | JGI IMG/M metagenome (GOLD analysis project Ga0247812, IMG submission 178011) | Plant litter microbial communities from Arlington Agricultural Research Station in Wisconsin, United States - UWRJ-L149-409B-1 | ecosystem: Environmental > Terrestrial > Plant litter >...
ACCATTTTTTGTGTAGAATATAAGCCTGATCCTGAACACCTATATTTTTTTTAATTTTATTTAAAACTCCATTTCTAAAACTTGACCATATTTTTGTCGCAGAATTTTTCTTTTTAGTATTATAAAATTCTTTTTGTTTTATATTGGTTTCTAAAATTGTATCTTTTGATTTCATTTCTCTATTTTTGGTTTATTAAACAATAAACTCCACCAACCAATAGTTCGGCCTATTGCTTCTGTAAATGCTTCTTTTTTATTGTTCTCCGTGAGGATGTTTGTGTATCGAATTATTGTTAACAAAATGGTGATAGCATTCCATTTAAAACGGTCCTTAAAATTTGGGCGTGGATTTTTAATCCTCCATACATACCAGCCATTTTTAACCACCATTTTTCCATATTTATACTGGTTTGGTCTTCCGGATGAAGCATGAAAATGGTCTAATTTTGCAGCCGTATTTAGATATAATTTTCCAATTTTTGCGACTCTTAAAGTGAAATCCGCATCTTCATATAATCCATATCCTTCAAAATAAGTCGAAAACGATAGGCTCTCAAAAACAGATTTTCTAAAAGAAGAGACGCCTCCCATTAGTTGCTCTACTTCATAAATTTTATCGCTCGGCGGTAAAAAACCAACACTTCTTCCGTGAGAAAATAACGGCGAGAAGCCGGGAGGGTAGTCACTATCTAAATTAAGTTTTTTTCGAAGAATAAAACGGCTTCCGTCTTTACGTTTCCAACCATCAAAATAAAACTCATTGTTTTTGGGAACATAATCTTCTGTTGTTTTTTCCCATTTTACCTCATTACAAATATAGCCACCAACACCTAAAGCGTCAGGGAAAACTTTATAAGTTTCTATTATTTTTTGAAAATAATCTGATTCTAAAACTGTATCGTCATCTAAAAAACAGACAATTTCAATATCCTTTCCAACTTTGCCAATACCAAAATTTCTTTGCTTTGTCAGACCTCGATTGACATCATTTACCAAAAAATAGTTAAGGTTTTTAAAATGATTTTCCTCTAAAATATTTTTAGTCTCATTATTTAAAGATCCGTCAACAATCAAAATTTCATTTGGATAAAGGTTTTGTATTTTAACCGATTGCAATAGATTAAACAATGCTTCAGGACGCATATAAGTGCAAACTATTAGAGATACCTTCATCATTTATCTCTTAATTTATTTGCCCAATACAAACTTTTTCCCCATTGTTCACGAAATTTAAAAAAATACTTTATCGGATTTTTAACTGATTGGTTTTTATAGTATTTTAAAAATAAAATTAACTTATAACCTCTGTGCTGTTCTTTTGTTGCATGCAAAATTTTAAACAATGAAATGGTAGGAGATGGTTTTGGACTTATGACATCATGATTCCAAATCAAATCTGGTTTAGTTCGAAAACCTCCTATTGGTGCTTTTAAGTGTAAAATTTCAGGATTTGGAAAATATAGAACATCAAACCCAGCATTACGTAATTGCATTCCAAAATCGCTATCTTCTCCATAACCAAACTCATACCCCATTCTGAAAGAAACTTTTTCAAGTAATTTACTTGCTATAAAACTGTTTCCAGAACCAAAAAAAGCAGCTTGATATATTTGATTCATTTTTTTTTTATCCTTCACGGTTAAATAACAGTTACTGGCAACTACAGTTCCATATTTGACACAATTAGCCAGAGTATCTTTTATCAAATTTTCGTCAAACTCATTATCATCGTCATTTAGAAAAACCCATTCACTTTCAACTTCAGCCAGTGCCAAATTTCTCGCATTGCACGCACCAGCCTGATGTGTAAAAATATGTTTAATTATAAAGGGCCATTCTTGATTCGTTAAGTAATCAAGTTCCGAAGAACTTTTTGAATCTGTATTTTGCTCTACAATAATAACCTTTTTGGGTAAATGAATCTGCTTCGATAAATCCCTTAAAACATTGTATAGGTATTCTTTTCTACCAATGGTTGGTATAATTACATCAACTGTCCCCTTATTAAGTACTTTTTTATTTGAATAAACTTCAACTTTTTCCAGGACATCATTTTTAATCTTTCTAATACGATAAAAAAAGCAGAAAATGAGAGGCAACAAATCAAACCGCCTTTCATGAAAAAGCAAATTTAAAAACAAAAAAACTGCCCAACGTGTTCTATAATGCTGTTTTACAAACCGAAATAAAAGAAATTTACTTGAAAACGCTTCTTGCGATTGAGAATGTTTTTTGATTAAGGACGGCTCAGAATAACACAAAAGTCCTAGTGGCATGCACAACTTCGCAATTGAGTTCAAATAATAATCAAAATTTGAATCCAATTTAACTTTATCTGAAATCTCTAAGAGAGATTTAGCATGTATAATTCCAACCGTACTGCTCATTTGCCATGTTGGAAAAGTTACTTCCTTATTGATTTTTATAAATACCGTTGCATCAATATATCCAATTTCTTTACCAAAATAATCTAACCTATTTGGATTGTAACTCAACATCATTTTATCATGATGAAAAATTTCATTTAAATTATCTAAACTTAAGAAACCTTCCATCTTTTGATCGCACCAAACCAATTTTGATTGTGGATATTTTATGGCAAAATCAATCAAAACTGACGAAATAGTTCCTTTTTCATTAAAGGATAAAATTTCATTTGCCAGTGTAATAACCTTTACTACCTTATTATCATGATGGATTATTATAATTACGCTCAAGATATTATAGTTTTATAAAAATCAATATTCTTTTTAGCCAAAACTTCTATATCAAAATATTTTTCTACTTTTTTTCTTGCTTCTCTTCCGGCACTGCAGCATAAATTTTCATCTTCTAAAAATTCAATTATTCTTTCTGCATATAAATCATGATCTTTCGGATTGACCAAAAAACCACTTTTACCATCGTCAATCATTTCATCGGCCCATCCTATGTTTGACGCTACTATGGGTTTTTCTAATGCCATTGCTTCTAGCCAAGAAACGGGAAAAGCCTCAGCAAAAGAAGGAAAAACACATATTTTTGATTCCTGAATTTTTTCTTTTATTTCCTCATAAGGAACGCCACCCAGATATTCCACATTTTTTAAAGCCTGATCTGAAAAAAGATCTCTCATTATTTTCCAAGTTGAAGCGTTTCCAGAAATAATATCAGGAACATCTTTACCAATCAGAATTAATTTTGTACCAGGGCTTTTCTCTACAACTTTATTAAAAATTAGAGGCAATTCCAGAAGCCCTTTTTTTCGAATCAGACTTCCGAAATATAAGATGTTTTGACTTGCTTTATTATTTTTAATATCGTTATGAAACAATTGGGAATCAATAGCATTCGCTATGATTTCAAACTTTATATTTAAACCAAAAACAGAATTTGTTTTATCTGCCGTAAACTGACTCACAGACAATAAAGCATTCGCATTTTTTAAAGCTCTTCTTTCATGAAACTTGTTTTTCCATTTCACACGACGATTATCTAAGTGGCAAAAATAAGTATCTGATCCATTTAATCTGATTATTAATGGACATTTCCTTGGTTTAATAAAAGAGGTAATTCCAGTCCAATCAGTTGCTTCAACAATATCAATATCTTTATTAAGATATAATTTGTTAATTATTCTTTCAAGTTTTTTTCGTGTAAACCACCATGACAATCCTTTGATTTTAACATTTTTAATCTGCTGAATCAAAATACCATTATCATCAAAAAAAGCATTTTCTTTTTGTCCATAAACTAATATTCTAACTACTAAACCTTGAGCTATAAGCCCAATCGCTAAATTCTTAATACTGGTTCCTAAACCTCCCGAGTTTCCAGTTAAAGGATGTGGATATTCTGGTGTTAAAAAGGCTACTTTCATGATTTTATTTCTTAAAAAAATCTTTCAAAATTCTGGTTGTAAATATCTTTGCACCTGTAACAGTCATATGTCCGCAAGATGAAAAATATTTATCCTCAACCACAACATTCTCATAATTATGAATTTCTGGATATGCTTTTTTTACCTTTTCAAAATAATTCATTCCCACTACATTTTCGCACATTGGCGTCATGATAGCAATAAAATTGATGTTGTTTGCTTTACAAATGCTTTTAATTTCTTCGTAATACTTGTTGTAAGGAAGTGGGTTTAAATTAACGATATTATTTTTCATATTACCGTTTCTATGTTTTTTTAACGGATAAAACCCTAGATTATCTAAAGCATTTGTTGTTTGATGGGTTGCAATTTTGTATGCTTCTCGGCATCCTATTTCCGAGTCATATTTTATATATCTGTAAAACGGAATATAATAAAGTTCATCAAAATTTTCTTGAGATTCAAAATGCTCTTTTATAATCTCTGAACTATGAATGTATGGTAAAAACTTTGCCGACACTCCTTCGGATTCTTTATCATTTGACAAATTTAAATCGGCTTCAAGAATGACATTCTTAATTGTATATTTTCTTTCAATCATTAATTTCAACATTAATGAAGCTTCAAATAAATGTCCACCGCTCATTCCGTAATTGAAAGATTTTAAGCCTTTGTCTTGAAACATCTGTGACACAAAGTGATTGTTAGCTCTTGAGGAACCTAAAATAACAACATCATATTTCTGCTCACTTGAATTAAAAACGGCTTCAACTTTTCCTCTATTTTTAGATTGCAAAAAGACATAGGTATAAAGCCCATCTAATGCAATAGCAATCAAAATAGCTAAGGCTAAAATTTTGGCTGTATAAATTAAAAAATTCTTCATTAAAACTGAAAATATATAAATTCCTTATAATCTGAAAAGGTTCCAAAAGCCATTATCGCAACTATTGCTAAAGCAACCTTTAATAAACTTCTTTTTCCAGAAAGCGGTTCTACCTTATTTCGATTATTCCATTCTATCAAAACAAATAAACCAATCATTCCTACTAATTCATAACTATAACGCTCGTTTTCTAGAAATTGAAAACTATAATCTCTGTTTGAAATAATTCTTTTTATATACAATACTGCATCAGTGATCGTTTTGGCCCTAAAAAATATCCAAGCTGCACAAGTCAGTAAAAAAGTATATAAAATGCTCATTACAATTTTGACCGAATCGAAATCAAATTTTAATTGAATGGCATCCATATTGTCTCGATTGCTATTTGACAAAAGCAATGGTAAGAAATAAACGGCATTTATAAATCCCCAGATTACATACGTCCAATTTGCTCCATGCCAAAATCCGCTTACTAAGAAAATGATAAATGTATTTCTAATTTTCATCCAAAGTCCACCTTTGCTCCCGCCCAATGGAATATATAAATAATCGCGAAACCAAGACGAAAGTGAGATATGCCAGCGACGCCAAAACTCTGCAATATCTCTTGAAAAATAGGGATAATTGAAATTTCTCAATAAATCTAAACCAAATAGTTTTGACACTCCTAAAGCAATATCAGAGTAACCTGAAAAATCTCCATAAATTTGAAAGGCAAAGTAAACAGCGCCCAGAATCAATGAAAATGAATTCATTCCGGTATAATTATCAAAAATAGTGTTGGCATAAGTTGCACAGGTATCCGCAATAACTACTTTTTTGACTAAACCCCATATAATTTGATAGACACCTTCTTTTGCTATTTGAAAATCAAACTCCCGTTTTACTTTCACTTGAGGCAGCAAATGTGTTGCTCTTTCGATTGGACCTGCCACTAAAAGCGGAAAATAACTCACGAAAAGGGAGTAGTCGACAAAATTATATTCCGCTTTAATTCGCTTGTAATAGATGTCTATAACATATGAAAGTCCATGAAAGGTGTAAAATGAAATTCCAACAGGAAGTATTACTTTCAATAAAATCGGACTTGCTTTAAAACCTATTGTATTTAATAAGTCAGCAAATGACGCCGCAAAAAAGTTATAGTACTTGAAAATTCCCAAAAATCCAAGATTGACAATTATACTTAGCCAAAACCAAAATTTACGACTGTTTTCAGATTTTCCTTTTTCAATTTGTATTCCTGTGTAATAATCTAAAAAAGTAGAAAAAACTAAAAGAAATAAAAACCTCCAATCCCAGGAGGAATAAAAATAATAACTGGCGATAATTAATAACGCATTTTGGGTGCTTTTAGTTTTATTAAAGACAAACCAATACAGGATAAAAACGATTGGTAAGAAAATAGCAAATGCTAATGAATTAAAAAACATTTATGTATTTATAAAATTGTAAACTTATCTATTATTTAAGCAGTTCAAAATGGTCATTTACCATTTTTGGCAAAGAAAAGGAATTGCAAATTAATTCTCTCGTATTAATCGATATCTTTTTGTTTCCGAAGTAAAGATCATCAAGAATTTTAGTTAAGGCTTTTACATCTTTTGCTTCAAAAATATAGCCGTTTTCATCATTCTTTACAACCTCAGCATTTCCACCAACTTTTGTAGTGATAACGGGAACGTTTGCGGCAAGACTTTCTAAAATAGATAAACTAAAACATTCCATATGCGTGGGTTGCAACATGTAATCGTACTTACAAAAAATCTCATTTAAATTTGGTTTACTTCCTTTAAAATCAAAACAATTTTGAAGTGAATATTCTTCAATTTTTGTTATCAATTGATTCTTAAAAGGTCCATCACCATAAATATCAATTTTTATTTCTTCTTTCATTTGATTTGGAAGAAACGAAACAGATTCAATTAAGTCTTGTATTCCTTTTGCTTCTGTAAGGTGCGAGGCTATTAAAAAAGTTGGTTTAGTAACACTTCTATTCTCCCGAATTAAAATTTTATCTATAATTACTCCATTATAAATTGTTTTAGTTTTAGATTTCAAATGTGATCCGAAATCTTTTAAAATCTCATTTACCGTATAATCTGAAACGCCGACAAAAAGATTTATATATTTTGAAAAAAATAATCCTTTTAATTTTTTATTTATTCTTTTCTTAATTGGATATCCGTTTAAAGGTCTTGCATTATGATCGATAACTATAATTTCTGCCTCTGAAAATTGTTTTACTTTTTTAAAAAAAGGCGTACACAACTCTACAAAATGAGTAATAATATGAGAATACTGAGGTTTATTTTCTTCAAAAAATCTTAAAAAACCATTTTCGACATTCGATCCTGAGCTGTAGATCTTTAATCTTGAATAATTGGCGTGGTTTGAATTATTTGGAAAAAACCAGTCGACTTCAATATCATTTTCTTTACATTTTGAATCAAAACTCCAAAAAAACTGATCCATTCCTCCAATTCTCTCTGGAAGTAATTCATAATTGCAGACAATAGCTATTTTTTTTAACATCTTAATTGTAAACTATTACTGTAATTGATTAAAAACTTCCCACATTTTTTTTGAAACAAATGCAGGTTCTTCCCCTGCAACTTTAGCAAACCATGTTTTACACTCAGGCACATTAGAAACTGTATTGTTAACTACTTTTTTAACTTGCTCTTTTAGCTGTTTTTTATCCGTACAAAAAATAGCGGCATCTTTACTTGGCATCGATCTAAAATGTACGTAATCGTAATTTTGTCCAATATCCCTAATCCCTTTTTTTAATTGTGGCTGTTCATAATTTAAATAAATACATGGCTTATTATGCAAAACAAAGTCAAAAATGGTAGTCGAGCAGATATTTACAACCATTTCACTATGCTCACAGATATTATAAAGTAATTGTGCATCTTCAGCTAAAGGCATTAAATCACCAATTCCGTCAATCTTTCCCCATAATGGATCGATTATGTTTACTATATCTTTATTTTGTTCCAAGACTAAATTATATCTGTCCGAACTGTCAAATGGGCATTTCCGATAAATAATCCCTAAATTTTCTCCTTCTAAATTCAAACTTCTTACCGCATTGATCAAATCTTCTAAATAATACTGATCCAATGGTGAAGTAGTAAAATCATCTCCAGAATAACAAATATATTTTTTTGTGATATCTAAACTATGCTTCGCAAAAAAAGCTTCCTTAGACAAAGCTAAACTCTCATCAAAATGAGGTTCAAACTGGGGAGTTCCTGTAACAAAAACCTGGCTTTCTGCTATTGATGGATAATATTGTAACAATTCATTTTTCATCAAATCACTCCAAACCATATAAAAATCTGCTTCATAAACAATCATTGCCTTAGGGACATTATCCCAAGATTGTATAAAACATACTGTTTTTATTCCTAAATCTCTTGCTGCAAGAATTACACTAATAGCCTCTGAATTTCTTTGGTTAGAACAAAATACTATTTTAGGATTATTTTTCAGCAGTTGGCTCTTACAAATTTCATAACGTGGGTTTTTTCTTTCCTGTTTTTCAATTTTTTTTAGTAATAGGGCTAAACGTTTATCCGAAGTATAAAAAGTAATTAACAAAATAATAAAGAGGCTTTTAAGCGAATTATTCAGTCCCTTAAAATTTAATGGAAATTTATACTTCTCATATATTCTATCTCTAAACTTTCTTTTCCAAAGATTTAATTCGATATGTTTCCTAGCTTTTAAAAAAAGAGGTGTTAGTGTTGAAATCTTTCCGCTTTGAATTTTTATTTCTTCAAATCCTAACTTTTCTCTGATCGGAAAATTACTGGCATTCCAATAAATCGACTCAAAACCAAATTCATTTCCTCTTTTTTTAAAGGAAGAATAGACAAAATTTCTCAATCCTCCCCCATCAGGCAACAAAACCATTATTTTTTTTGAAGACATACTAAAACTCTTAACTATAAATTTAAACTTTTCGGTTTTTCAATTTTTCCCTTTGTACTTGTTCAATAGGTAAAACGTCTTGGGCCTTAAAAGTCAAAGCTTTATTAACGGCTTTCAAGTCACGAACCAGCTTACGCAAGCCTTCTGGCTCTAATGAAGCGGCATGATCTGTCCCTTTCCAAGTTCTATCTAGAGTATAGTGTCTTTCGATGATATTTGCCCCTAAAGTATAAGCAGCTACATCCACTGCAATTCCTAAGTGATGTCCAGAAAATCCAATATGCTTTACAATATTTTCATATTTTGCCTTTAGCAAATTAATGTCCAGCAAGCACACATCTTCAAAAGGAACAGGATAGCCTGAAGTGCAGTTATACAATACTAAATCTTTATTACGTTTATTTTCAACAAAAAAATTTACTAAATCATCCGCTTCAGATTTTGTTGTCATTCCCGTTGAAATATGAATTTCGCCCTGATAATTATTACACAGCCAAGACAACATATCGTAATTATTATTGCAAGCCGAAGGAATTTTTATAAAGTTTGGTTGTAAAGAGGCTATTTCTTTAGCAGAAGTCAAATCCCATACTGAAGTAGAATATGTGATTTCTAAAGATTCACAATATTCTTTCAACTCAGCATGTTGATCAAGATTGAATTCCAAATATTCGCGGTGTGCCCCATAAGTACCACCATATGAATTTGCTGGATTAGGATGCGGCGCATTGTATTGTGCTTCTGTCAACAATTCTGCATTATTTCGTTTTTGAAATTTTACGGCATCGGCCTGACAATAAATTTTCGCCATGCGTATCAATTCTTTTGCAATCTTCATATCTCCCTTGTGATTGCATCCAATTTCCGCAATTACATATGGGGCTTTGTAATTTTTCATTTCTTATTTTTATTTTAATATTTAATATTCAAAATCATTAGTCTTTCAAATGAGAAAACTAATTAATATCTGACATTGTATTTCATAATCCATTCGCATACTTCTCGAATTGCTCCGGCACCTGAAATATTGGTTAACACAAAGTCAGCGTTTTGTTTTATGGTATTGACAGCATTGGCAGGAGCAAATGACCAGCCCACACTACACATATTAGCCATATCATTTACATCATCACCTACATAAGCTAATGCTCCCTTTGTAATTCTTCGAGTTTGTAGATAATTTTGTAAAAAACTATATTTATCTTTTACAGCTAAAAAAGTGTCTTCAATTTGCAGCTTTCGCATACGTTGAGCTACTAATTCAGAATCTTCCGAGGTCAAAACAATAATTTTAACATTATTTTGCCTCAATATTTCTAATCCCATACCATCTCGCATGTCAAATACTTTAAAATCTTCTCCATTTTTATTATATGCCACACGTCCATCTGTAAACACTCCATCTACATCCAAAACCAGATAATCAATTCGTTGTTGCAATTTTTCTCGTTTCAAACGCTGTATTAACAAATTTTCGACAATTAGCCAATCTGATATTGAGTCTATTTCAGTCAAACTATCCTCAGACATATTTACAAGACCAATACTTCCACTCACTCGATTTTTTGTTTCTAAAAAAGCTTTTTTGGTAGTGGCGTATACTGCACCATTTTCAATTAACAATCCCTCGAAATCCTGACGTCGCGGTCGTTGAAAAACATTATAGTTTTGAGGCGTTCCATCAGCGTTCCAGGTAAAGCGATGTGTATTTACTACCGTTAAAGCTGCATCTTGACCTTCTATTACTTTTTTCAAAACAGCATTAATGTCTGTAGCTCGAGTAAAAGGAGATGTTGCCTGCAACAAACATAAAATTTCAAAATCGGCCGTTACACTTTCTACAAACTCAATCATTGCATTTTCTGTAGAGGCGGTGTCTGTAGCACTTTCTTCCGAACGTAAAGCAGTTTTTACTTTTGGGGTCCAAGCGTATTCTCGATTAACATAATTGATAATTTCGACATCATCAGTAAATACGTACACTTCGTCTAAATTGGAAAGAATAGCTTCTGAAAGAACCCAAGAAAATAAAGGGCGCCCTACTAATTTCTTTTTATTTTTCCCCGGTATCCCCTTCGACCCTTTGCGCAGCGGAATGATAGCAGTTTTTTTCATTGATAAACTCGATTAATTATTTTTTTCTGGATTCCAATACAATTTAGTATCAGATAACTTAACATATCTCTTAAACTCTTTCGTTGTCAATCTATTACTTTGTATTATTAACCTACTAAAGTTCCAGACGCAATCAAATAATGCTTCCAATATAGCCCAAAGAGCTTTCAAATCGCCTTTAAATACTTTTAATTTCAGCTGGATCCACAAAGTATAAAAAAAAAGTTTGGGAATTTCATTTAAAGGGTAAAATAAAAAATACAGATACCAGCCTGATCGTAAAGACCTTCTGAAACGGATAATATAATCCTTATCTTTTTTTCTTGATTTCACATCAACCCTATGATGGACTAAGACATTTGGTAAATAATGTATTTCCCATTTTTTTTTAAATAACTGAAATGAAGCAAAATCCTCTTCACCATAAAAAACAAACCATTCCGGATAATTTGGAACATCTTTCCAAGCCTTTATATTCCATACATGCCCACAGCCTACAAATCCTTTTGTGCGTTCTGTAGCTTCTTTCGAAAATAGTATCGTAGGCAGTTCTAAACCCCAGAATATTCGAAATGCTATAGCACCACATTCGGGATTAGAGACAAAATGTTTTTCAATATTTTCAAGGATGTTCTCAGATACAAAGTGAGCGTCATCATCTAATGAAATAGCATACTTTGCCTTAGTTCTATTAAGCATTTGATTGCGGCAATAAATAAGCCCTTTTGAAGATTCATTCTTTGAGAGAATAATATTAGGATAATTTTCTTCAATAAATAAACTTGTCCCATCAGTCGAGCCATCATCAAATACCATGCACTCCACATCGCTTCTAGTTATTAAATATTGAATTTTATCCAATGTAAATTTTAGATCCGAAAATCTATTTTTGGTAGTAATAAGTATAGAGAATTTAGTACTCATGAATTTGTCAAAAAGTATCAACCATAACCTTTGGTAATTTTTTATGCAAAAGGAAAAATTTATAAAATGTTTTAATTCTTAAAATTTTTGGAAAAATTTTGTTCTTAATCAGCCACAATAATTTTGAAGTTTTTCTTTGTACCAAAAAATCAAAAGAACTTAATGCTTCTACTTCTATCTTTTCATTTGAGGCTAATTTTTCTTTAAAAGCTTCCTCTAAAATATTCCCCATATGATAAGCATAATTATCATAAGTAGTAAGACGCCAGTAATCTTTTTCAAATGGCAATCTATCAAGGTATTCCATACTTCGGGTTCCCATTTTATAACCAATATAAGAAATCATATTCTCAAAAATCGCTTTCTTGTATGTTGCTACGAAATGACCAGATCCAGCAAGAGCCCTTAGTCCATTAGGAGCTTCTAGTCCTAATACAAACTCTAAATAATCAGGATTGTAGTCTCTTTTCCAACCGATGCTATCATAAAATTGAATAAGTGCCTCTTTGTTTTTAACTGGTAGAAATTTGAAATCAGAATTAAATAAGTTATCCCAAATCAGGTTACTACAATAGGATTTAAACATGCAAAATTGCGGTGTCAAACCCACCACACCTGCTTTAGGAAAAGCTTTAAAAACCTTAAAAGTTTCCTTTTGCCAATCCTTTAGAAAAAGAACATCGGCATCTGAAATAGTTACCAATTCAATATTGTTTCCTGCCAATCCTTTTAAAACAGCATTAACTTTTCCTATATTTTCAGTATGAATGACTTCATGAATTTTATTTGATTTTAAAAGTCCATCTAAATAATCTTTCACAAAATGCCCACTTCCATTATTTACGATGGTTATAAAAGTTTTGTTATGTATAGTTTGAAAAAGAGATTGTAAACATATTTTAAACACCTCAAAACTTTCCTTAAAATATCCCTCTTGGTTGGGTATATAAACAGGAATAATGATCTGATGTAAATAATCTGAGAAAGTTATTTCTTTATCTTTTTGTGGATTTAAACCTACTCTCATTTTATAAAGTGCTGATATACTTATATTTTTCTGAAACAATAACACAAACATCTTTTACGCCTTTATAGACATTTATATAATATGTCATTTTCTTTCCTTTTAAAATGGCTTCAATATCTGAGACTGTATCTTTTTCACCACGACGGTGAAAATCGTCAAATAGAATTATAAAATCATCATTCTCTGCTATTTTTTCCAAAAGAAAACAAATATCATATCTCGAAAAATGCTTACTACCATAAGGCCCATCAATGATATATAGATCATTTTTTTTATTCAATAATTCTTCATTAAAATCATAGCCTAAACTTTGATGCTGATGAATATTTCTGGAGACTAATTTTAAATTTATTATTTGAGATTTTGAACTTAATACAAAGTTTTGTTTGAAATTTTCGATCCATTTTTCATCATGTTCAATAACAATATGATTGGCTGCAATGTTATATTTGTTCAAAAAAACTGAAATAAATTTAGTAGACTCACCCAGCCCTAGCTCAATAATATTGTTAGGTTTATAATCTTCTAAAATGCGATTTAAAACATAAAAAAAAGCATAACTTCCTGCCCATCTCCCTATATTCAAGGATAACTTTTGAAGAGCTTCATTACCTCTGATACTATCATGATAAATATTTGCCCAATTCAATTCTTTTAGATAAGCAGAATCTTGTTTCTTTTGATTTTTGTATGCTTTTATGTAATCTTTAATTTTTTTAAACATATTAAATTTTTCGAATTATTTTACATGACATATTTTTTTCAACTCAGTTTAAGTATAAAATCTAATTGCTTTTTGAAATTAATATCCGAAAAATAGTCTCCAAAAGGCTGAAATTTTTCATTCGAAATCATTCGGTTATCAATTAACCGTTTTAATTTATCTTTTATATCTGCAATATCATGCATATCTGCGATACATCTTTCATCAGTAACAATTTCTCTTAACTCACTTTTTTCTGGCGAAATACATAAAACAGGTTTTCCATAAAAGGCAAGAAAAGGAGCTTTCCCTACCAAAATATTACAGTATAATGGACCATTTTCAAGAATTATAACTATATCACTTTCGTGAATTTGCTCGTTTGACGAATTAAAGAAATTGGTGGTATCCAAAATTTTAATGTTTGAACTATTTTTATATTGCTCTTTTATTCTATTGAGACCATCACCCTTTATACGTAAAACAAATTCTGTTTGCTCTACATAAATAGGGTTTTCATTTATTAAACTTTCATAAGCTTGCAGCAAATTTTCAATATTCCTGCCGAACATCAAAGCTCCATGATAGGAAATATTGATTCTTTTTGATTTTTTCAATATTTGCTTTGTATCGGAAAAATCAAAAACCGAGGCATCAAATTGATGTGCTAAAGTATAAAACTTCTTTTTGGAACTATATAAATGTTGCAAATCATGTGACATCCAGTGAGCCGTACTTGAACATGTTTTCGCCTGAGCAACCACTTTAATCATTTTTTTCAAACGAAACAACTCTAAATTACTCACTTTATCAGTTGTAATTCCAACATACCACGCGACAGGATAAGGATCATGAAAAATCACATTTGCTTTTCTTAAAATAGGCAAATTATAAGTTGCTAAAATAGTTTCATGTTCAATACCGGCACTTGTTATAAAAATATGATCATAAACCCTATAATCAATTCTAGCAATAAATTTAGCATATTGCTTGTGCATATAAAGATCTTTCAAGGAGACATGAAATAACCTCCAATAAAAACGATTTAAAAAAATAATATAATGGGGTATTTTTCTATTTACAATGTGTTTTTTAATAGAATTTACTGGCAGTAAATCCAATCTGTCTTCAGTATCTGTATGAATAATATATTCTACATCGATTAGAGCATCAGGATAAGACTTCTTTATTTTGGCCAAGAATGATCTTCTTCCTATACCTGCACTTGTTCCACTAACTCGTAAATCTTGTACTATTATTAGAAACTTCATTGAATACTTTTTTTAACCTTCGTAAATAACGATAAAAAACGCGAATATTGAGAAAAAAGAAAATATAGCCAAATTAACTTAACCCATCTTAACAGTGTTTTTTTGTTATTAAATTGCACTTTTTCAAGCCTGTCAAATAATGTCGTTACTAATTCTTTTGGATATTGTTTTCCATAATTTGATAGTAAATAACTATAAAATTGAAACCAGGAGGAATTTTTTTCAAGTGAATCGCCTTGTCCTGTAATATTTTTACCACTCAATCTAAAATATACTTTAGCATCGTTTATTGTATAAATATCTTTGCCCTCTGAAAATTCTACAATTCCAAGTGTATCACTAGACCAGGCCAAAGGAAAATCTTTAAATTTAATTGATACTACCTTATCTTTTTTAAAAAGATATTCGCTTAAAGAACTTCTGGTACCACCTTTAAACTTCCGAATTAAAAAATCAGTTGCTTTTTCTATTTTAGGATGCTGATATAATTGTGATATTATATTCCCTTTTCCATCAATAACCTGAGTAGCGAATCGTACAACTAATGTATTTAAATTTTTTATTTCTTGTAAATTATTATAAAAAAGCTCAATACAATTATTTTCTAAAACATCATCATCTCCTAAAATCATGAGCCATTCCTCATTACCGCAAAGGTCAATACATCTATTCCATTGCTGAACTAGTGATTTTCCACCGAGATTTTGTTCAAATTTATGATAAATAAAGTCAAATTTACCTTTATATTTTTCTAATAAAAGACTTGGATTGTCAGGGCTGGCAT
>Ga0247812_10001080_pt1 | contig 15500 bp, 9 predicted proteins | sample UWRJL149409B1_FD_178011 | JGI IMG/M metagenome (GOLD analysis project Ga0247812, IMG submission 178011) | Plant litter microbial communities from Arlington Agricultural Research Station in Wisconsin, United States - UWRJ-L149-409B-1 | ecosystem: Environmental > Terrestrial > Plant litter >...
TGATTTGGTGTAAGATAGATTGTATGCGCAGCTCTTCGACATGTGGAGGGTTGCTTGAACAGTCTTGCCATTAGGGGTTGTTTTCTCGAAGCTAGTGAAGAACTGATAAAATTGCAAACAAGCTTGTTGAGCTGTTTCAAATCACCAATAATATCAATTTGACAATATTTCCAGCCTTTCAACGGTCTTGTTGATGATATAATGTAATCGACGGGAAGCCGAACTTGCCCAGGATTTACATGTGAAGTCACGAGTCATGTGATATGGTTACTCAATCGTAGTTGGTTTTCTCTCCCCGAGTCGTCCTATATTCTGGTATTATAGTTCATTTCCTTCATTATAAGATCTAATGGCTAGTGGCACTGAGATCTTATGATATCGTATAACTATCATGTAGCTGTTTCAAGGGAAAGAAATAATCATGTGGCCACAAGCAACAAGATAAATGTCAAGTCTAGAATGAGACTAGCTTTCATGATTTGCACCAGGGTTCTCACATTAATGCCGGCAGCCATTGGTGATCAATCGGTTGCTGAGTACTTGTTGTAGTAAAGGACCATAGTTGCGTTCGGCGTGTGCTAAATGATTGGTCCCCCTTAATTGGATCTCACTTAGCCCCCGATCTCCTTTTAATGAGCTGCTATCCACTTCACAATAACACTCTGGTTATTTGATAGGATACAGCCAAGTAGTAGTATTTATATAATCCTCAAAGTGTTACCTCCATCCACGATTAAGAGGCTGCCATCAATTCATTGTGTGTTGAACATAAACTTCACTGGCGGGCAGTCTTGAGGAATGTAGCTGTCGAAGCAACAGAACAGATGACATTGATGGACGGATCTCCTTCCCTCTTTCGAAGGACATCCCGAGGACTGTGCATCGTCGAGCTGCCTTTTTCAACTAGAGGCGGGTGGTAGTCGCGGACATTGATTGTCCTCGGTTCATCCCGAGATCTTAAATTCATATAACAAAGCAACGATCAGCATTCACCTTCCTATACTACCAAGGACGCAGCCAACCATTTGGCGCAGTCAAGCTTTGATGAAGCTTTGCTTGTTCTTTCTTGGATATGCTTGTCTAAGCTTGTCATCGAGACAGACAAATGATAAGCGTTTGATAAGATTTACCCCGCGCTAGTACCTTAGAGTCCTGCCTGATGGGGCATAGCGTCGATAGCCCCCTAGTCAATGTTGACTCAGATATATCATCTCCGGTGGCCACGAAGGGGCTCAAGTACCTGAAACCTTGATACTATAGGATGGTAGAATACTGAATTAGTATCAACTGCCGTTGCCAAGACACAGATTGCGTGCCCATTAGCTCGTATGAGACAGATGAATGGATAGATTACATGAATTTAAGCAATCTGACCCAGGTGACTGACGAGTATCAGAATGGCGGGCTCAAAGGGTATATAGTTGCTATGCTTCCTCCTTCTTTTTGAAAAACCACCCCAATACGCATATCTCGTTTCCAGTCAACATGATCTCCAACATTCTCCCAATCGTTGCCTTTGCTGGTGCGGCTATGGTAAGTGGTCCTGTTACCTTTATTGCGAGACATCACGCCGTTTTTGTTTGGACCTTTACATATTGCAACACCAAAAGTGTCCGCAGTGTCCACTTGGAAGTCAACCAACTCGCGGAACCTTCACCCCTATTATATATAACGTGGAGACTAACTCGGATTGCAATCATCTAGGCCGCCTGCCCACTCTCCGTCGAGATTGTTGGAGCAGCTGATCATGTTGCTCAAGTTGCAGTTACCAACACTGGAAGCCAGACACTCGCGGTCTTCAAGGGTATGCAGCAACTCTCTCGAAGAAAATTATGATTATGATAGTCCGAAAACTGTGAAGAGTTATTTTCTTCTAAGCTACACACAACGCAAATTGTGTGTCAGAAGTAGATGACTCTGATTTTTTCTCGACTGATGCAACTTACAATTAAGACGCAAGCTAACTCCAGATTGTAGGCAACACTGTCATGAGCGAGCATGACACCAAGGATCTTGTTGTCGCTACTGCTGGTACGTAATTGAGCTTATCTTGTCAGACACTATGGTACAGCGGAGAATCGAATATTAGAGCTAACTTCATTTCTACAGACGGGAAAGTCCTTCCATTCGAGGGTGCTTTTGTCAACTACAAGCGCACTGGTCTCCCTGCCTCTGCCTTCCAAATTTTGGCACCAGGAGAAACCGTTACAACTGAAGTCAACGCCGCTAAGACCTATCAGTAAGTAGTAGACGAAATAAGATCTTGAGAATTAGCTGCAGCAAATTTCAAATTCCTCCACACACTCCGATGTGTTATGCATCACATCACGTTCTACCAAATAGGAGCGGAATACACGCTAACTATAATATAGGCTTGCCGGAATTGACACCGCCATAGTTACTGCAACCCAGGGATTCCGATATGCCGTCGGAGATGTTGCCCCAACATCATTGACAGGTCTTGAGAGCTGTGATGCCCAATCTAACGGCATGGCAATTACCCCAGATCAGAACATAGTTGCCGAGTAAGTACCCTAACTCCAACACCCCCCATTCTGTAAGACAGTCAAACACACAAGATGATAAGATTACTAACTTTTCATTCCTAGGGAGCACATCACCAAGCGTGGCGAATTTTCGACAAACTCCCGCATCAAGAAGCGTTCAATTACCTACAGTGGATGCACCAGTGCACAAACCACTTCCTTGAAGACCAGTGTTTCAGATGCTATCTCTATGTCGAACGCAGCATCTACCGCTGCTGCTTCTGCGCTTTACTACTTTGCAAACTGGTTCCGAACAGCCACCACGGCGCAAGAGAACAAAGTCCGCACTATGTTAGTAAAAGTTTACTAGTTTACTCTCCACAATTGAGGGAGCTGGATTACATATCAACTGCATTAAGAGCTGAATGCTGTTCTTATGGTTTCGGCTCTCAAGGTTGCTTCCACATTCTCACGTACATTTTCCACATCACAGTGCTAACTGCCAGAACAGCTACAACGATGTTGCCGGAGTTCAAACCACCAGCCCTAAGATCTACTGCAACGACCAATATTCCGACTGCACCGATGGTACCGCACTGCTCTACACTATCCCCAGCGCCAACGCTGTTGTCCCATGTCCCAACAATGGTTTCTGGGGCTTCCCAGAATTTGCTTCGACTTGCGCCGATGACGATTATGACCGTGCTGGTAGTATCTTGCATGAGTTCACTCACTTGTATGGTACAGGTGACTCGGCTTACGGACCACAAGCCGCTTTGGCATTGACCGCCGCCAAGGCCGCTCAGAATGCTGATACTTATGAAATGTATGCCGGTAGTGTTAGACTAAAGGGTTGTCCCTCATAGATCATCCACAAGATCTGTTGAGTGTTGATGGGGAAGGTTGCTTAGTCAATAATATCTTCTTTTGAGAGTAATGAATATATCAATTCCTGTCACATATGATCATAACATGACTATTGCACACTTTTTACGAACAATATAGACCGACACTGATTTGATTTCATTGGAATTTGTAAACTAATGAATGCTACATTCACCTAGCAAATACTATTTTAATCCCATCATGTCATGCAATTTGAGCAAGTGCAATTTGATGCTCTTCCTCTGTTAAAGTTGAATCTCTGATGAAGGAACGACGGCACGTATCTATTCCACCGGCGGCTGAAACCCGTATGCTAATAAATATTGATAAGATCTGCTATTTGTGTATTTGAAGCAGAAGTAGTCTCTTCAGCATTAATTCTTCAACCCAATTCCCTCCGGTGTGTATCAACTTCCACTTGAGCCGGTTTGGATATTGAACCCATAATCGAAGTATCATCAAACATCATCTTCTTCACGTTTTCTTTTTGGCGTCAATTCAGGCTCTAAACACCTCTCTCTTAGTCCCTGCTTTACTAAAGGCAAGACATAGCGTCCATAATCCACTACATCATTATAATTGTCATAACCCCGAATCGAAATCAGATCCGCTCCAATATCAACGTAGTCCAATAGCGAATCAGCAACTATCCTCGGAGTCCCAACCAACGCAGTCGAAGCACCACGTGCATTCGTTGCCGTGACAGTCGGATACCAAAGAGCACGATCTTGAACCTCGCCCTTCTTCGCAATGTCCAAAAGTCGCTGAGACCCAACATTTTGTGGCGCAGCAGTACTTCTGGCAAAGGGCTTCGCCTGTGGTTTCGCTTTGTTTGCATTCAAAGCATCGAGAGTGCGATGAGCTTTCTCCCAAGCCAGCTCCTCGGTTTCCGCGACAATGGGGCGGAAAGTTACCCAGATCCGTGGACGGTCTGTTCGGCCAGCCTTCTCGGCTTCTGAGTAAATGCGATCGATTTGCTCCTTCGTTTCTTTGAGTGGTTCACCCCAGAGGCCAAAAATATCGGCTAGGGAGCCACCGATGCGATATGCATCGTCAGAAGAACCACCGACTGAGATCGGGATCGTCTTTCCGTTGGTTGGGCGCACAACGGTGCTGAAATTCTTGAATTGGTAATGCTCACCATCCCAATCAAAGGGATCTGTGGATATCCATGCGCGACGGAGGATTTTGATATATTCCTCAAGTCGGGAATAGCGCTGTGATTTGGTAAGGAAATCACCCTCCCGGGCTTGATCGGCATCATCTCCGCCGGCGATGAAATGCACAATCACACGACCTTTGCTAAGTTGATCGAGCGTAGCGAGAGCTTTTGCTGCCACGGTGGGATAGACGGTGTTGGGTCTGAGGGCAATAATGACTTTGAGATTTTTCGTTACCGACGCGATTGTTGCACCAATGGTCCATGGATCAAAGAATGATGAATGGTAGGCTAATAATGTGTAGTTGAAACTGTAGTCATCCAGTGTTCGGGCGTAGCGGATGAGATAGTCAACATCAAGGTCAGCATTAGGTATTGGTGCCAACTCTGTGGATGCATTGGGGGGAGTGAGACTGATAAATTCAACACGATTCTTTGATGGAGCCATTGTTGATACCGGTATTAAGTTGTGAGTGAAGAAGTGAAAATTAATTTAAACATGCGGAAACAATTGCAGATTGGTTGCTTTTATAATCAGACATCCAACCAGACTTTTAGCAAATAGCGAAAGATGCACGGGAATGACGCCTTACAGCTTGACTCGAAGGTGGGAGTATTATTAATACATTGGCTTCTTTATCAAGATATCAGAAGATATCGGATAAATCGGACTATTTTCTCTTTAGCGATCTTTGAATTGCTGGAACTGAGAGCTCACGTCGATTCTTTGAATTACTAACTATTGGCCAGCCACGTGACCATGTCGGGATACAATGGTGTGCTGCAAGCAGTTCTCTCCTCCTCCAGGCGCATATATTTTAGTGGTAATTATATCGCTTCACTAAAATGCTGGTATTCGACATCAAATAAAGCAAACTTTTCCATTTGGAGTCGTTCTTAACTTTTCTCTCCCACCTCAGTTCAACTATTAGATACAACCACCTTTTTCAGCACCTTGACAGTCTTCGGTCATAACAAACTATGTGTATTCATCTTTCATCACATCGTGCGCACTGTATAAGCAATTTTGAATAGAGATATCTAATGTCTTGGGACAAAAGGAAACGCATGGTCCGCAGCTGCCAAGTTTTGCTACAGGTTGGTTCCAGGAATAATTGCCAATCTGTTGGACCACTTTGGACACGGGAAATTATACGCTCATAATAGCTTGGTGCTCGTTATATTCTGTAAATGATCATTGTATTATAAGTTTACTTACAACAGGCTGTTATATGACGTTCTCGATCAAGTTCACATGGGCTCACGTGACATTGTGATTCACGGTCAGGAGATATATCAACACTTACTGTTATAAACAAACCAATACAATTAGCTTAGGTTTGATATCACTTACTGTTTCTCAAGAGTCAGCGGGGTATCACCATCACATGGTATAATTGCCAGGCTGTATAAGTCTGAAGAAGAAAATAGTCTTCCAAGCAATAATGTTCTCCTTTTTCGCCTCTAATCTGCATGCGTCCAGAGTCTTATACATCTCTAAGCCATGGATCATGCAGGAGTTCCTTCGCCGTAGACCTGTTCCTCGGATCTAGCTTCATGATCTTGCAAATAAATGTTCTGTCTTCCTCTGCTAGTTCCTCATCTTCTGCTTGTGCAAATGGCTTCCACTTTTGATTATCTATGATGTACTGTGTAGCATCACCTATAAATTCCCACCTCTGGTCCGCTTTTGGTAGAATATCAAAGAAGCTAAGCGGAAATGGGCCAAAGAAAGCAATCTGCTTTGCTAACACGTGATTAGGATACGATTCATCATCTGGGCCAGCATCCACGAGATCAGGTTTGAAGATATGCCAGCCAGATCCCCATATCAAACTTATGAGCTACAACAGATCAGCAAGGCAACATTTTACAAAAGTTAAAACAGATCTAGTAACTTACAGTTGTACCAAAGGACCAGATATCGGTTGGAGTCCCACATCTCAGATTCAGCATGGCCTCCGGGCTTCTGAACATATGGGCACCAATCACATTCCCGGTCTCTCCGAGCTTTAGGTGATCTGATGGGCCAATGTAACAGGCATCACCACAATCACCAAGCTCAATTTCAGAAAACCTAGAGAAACCGGGGTCATAATTAACGAGAATGTTATCTGGTTTGACATCTGGAATTTTTCACTAGTATCAGTTATATCCGAGGTTCAAATCCGTGATCACAGTGGAGGGGTAGGGAATTCCGTACCAGTGTGCACATAGCAATCTGGATGGAGTACTTGCAATGCTTCAAGGATTCCCTTTGGCACCTTCTTAACCTCGACTTTCTCGAGCCTTCTCGAATTTGATGCAGATAAAAGATTGTCATCAAAATGCTTCAGAACTAGAGTTGGCGGGTGTTGTGTCTCATCTAAAAGCTGGCGAATGCCTGGCAGGGCATGAAAATGCTTCAGGATATCCCGCTCGTTGTCCAAGCGATACTTTGGCGCGGTCTTTATGATTACCTTGCCCAGCGTGGAACTCCTATCTAATGTAAGTGGTTGCAGCGAGTAAGGGGCTGTGCCACAGTACGTAGCAGTCCAGATATCTTGGTGAAGCTGCTTCGAAATGATGTAGGTTCCAATATTGCCCTCAATATGCTGACCGATTCTAAACGCGGAAGTCATATTTTGAAAGTCAGAAGGGAGTTTAGTGGACAATCTTGAAGATCTAGCAAAGTTAAGTTGCGTGCAGCTATGTATCAAGTACTAGTAATCGACTTCAGTGTGTTAGTGACCCAATACTGATGTACCAGGGCCAGTATTACCTGTCTATAGGCGCCGCATACCTCTGTGGGAACACATCAGTTACATGCCAATAACGGACTTCCCCAGAGTTGGCGCACACTTCGACATCGAGGAAACAAACTATCGGGTCGGAACAATAAATCATCCACATATGTACGTGTGGTGATGGGTGATGGGCTTAACTTCAACTGGCGATGCGACGGCAAAGCTTTTGCAGGGTTCTGTTTAGTCATCAAGTGGTGCCGAACCAATGCTCCGACGCCCAGATTCCGACGACGACGACAACAACAACAACCAAGAGTTGTCCCATGCGGCTCAAAGCTTACTTTTACTGTGTGATCATGCTTGCGTCGATGAAGGGCTGCCCCAAACTGTCAACTTTTGACGTAGGCTAGCGAGAGGCGTCAAGTTTGATGTTTGGCTGCTGATTTGTGTTATGTCTGGCGGTGACGGTTGGCATCAGCCCCCTAATGATGAAACGGGTCTCCAACACCACTGGCGTTTCACGACCATGGGCACGGAACGGCATCTGAAAGAGCCAAGTTATGCCCTCACTTGCACAGCATGATCTCCCTTCCTCGCCTATGCTATGCTCACGCCCATTGGTACGAACTCTCCGCAGCTCTCCATTTTGGGGCACATGGTCGGACTTTTAACGATCCCCAGGTAAAGGGTTTCTCAATTGCTTGGATACATGGAGTCTCATAGTGCCATGATAATGCTTGATTCAGATATGCATGATGTTGTTTGTTTGGTGCGTGCCATCTGATACCCTGCAGTTTTCAAGGCAGGGTGATAGATAGTTCACTCCATCTGAAAAGTCTTGACCGTCTGTTCTTTCATCTTCATCTATTTTAATATTTGCGATTCGATACTCGGTTATTCACTTTTTAATATCTTTTTGAAGGCTGGGCCTTTTTTCATTTCGTTGGGGTAGAAGTTAGAAGAGAATCAATTAGAGCAGACAAGATGGCACCACAGGAACCAAGAAAGCCGGAGAGTATACACAAGAAGAACTCCGTGGCGGTTAGTGTGAGGACAATTGGAAAAGAAGCAGAAGATGAAGAAACAGAGAATGGGGACCAGAAGAGAACAATCGAATTGCAGCCTCTAGACACCAGCTTTGGAAAGCGAACGAAAGCCACAGAGTTGCTGCCCAAACCAACACAGGACCCAGACGATCCCTTGGTTTGTGCCAATCCCTACAAGCCAAGATGAAATTCTAACTCGTACAGAACTGGCCAAGATGGAAGAAAGAACTTGCCTTCTCCTCGATCCTTCTGTCCTTTGCAACCTCAGCTGTACTCAAGACAATATTCGTGCCAACAAATGGTGTTATTGCCACACAGTTTAATGTCTCTTACACAGCAGCTGCGGCACTAACTGGCGTTCCTTTCATTATCGGAGCATTCGCTGGGCTCGGAAGTTCAATACTGAGTGGTGTCATCGGAAAACGTATGCTATATGTACTTTCTGGTGTTCTGGCATTAGCAGGAGGTATGTGGACCATGCATATCGAAAGGAACTATGGCTGGATTATGACCAGCCGGTGTGTCCAAGGTCTGGGTTGGGGCATCGTCGACAGTTTAGTCTGTGCCAGCATTCGGGATCTGTACTTTGTAAGTTCAATAGAAGGTATCTTATATTTGAAGTACTCACAGTATCACAGGAACATGAGCGACAACTAAGAACAGATATTATGAATGTTGCCAGCTTGGTATTCACGTGGGGTTCGCCAATCCTGGGAGGGTATCTATCTCAGAGCATCGAAGGCTTCCACGAAACTTATATGGTCATAACAATAATTCAAGGCATATCTATCCCCCTCCTGGTTATCCTGGCTCCAGAGACCACATTCGACCGTACGAAAACTCTCCCAGCAGTATCAAGCCCGAAATCGATGTTTAAATCATTCCTCGGGTCCTTAAATCCGATAAATTATCAGGCACGATTCTCAGCATCAGAGGCACTGCTACCAATCCGTGCCCTGCTTGCTCCAACAACAATCTTGACATTTCTAACGACCTTCCCGCTTGTCGCCACTTCTTTCGCTCTTGCCCATTCTCTGTCCCTCCTCTTCTCGTCGATGCCAACATTTCTGTTCCCATCTCGCCTAGGTTACCTCTTTGTCCTTCCAGCAGCAATATCTTTAGGATTATACTCCTTCATGGCTATAATTTCTCGTCTCCATCTTGCTACAAGATGCTCTCTAGCCACCATCGCACCAGGTATTATAATAGGGACTAGCGGTCTACTCGCATTTAGCCTTTATACCGTTGGCGAGCTCGCACCTGGGATGCTAGAAACCGGAGATGTGGAGTTTGCACTAGATACAAGAGGTGAAACACTTAGTCTACGGGTTGTGAGTGCATTATTCGGCATGCTCCTTGCTGGCGCAACTGTCCTCCTCTTCTCCTCGTCCTCAAACCTCGCATCTTTATCTACTACGTCCTCCCCAAACAACTTGCTTCCATTAGAGACGGCACATAAAACACTTCTCGACATCTTCATTGGTATCTTTATTACCTGCATGCCTAGATGGATTCAGATGAGCATGGAAGAACCTGGCATGAATGTCGAGATTGCGATGATGATGATGGGTCTCAAGGATACCTCCGTTGGAATATCGGTTGTAGAATTGACAGTTGGCACTTTTGCGGCAGTGATCTTATGGACAAGTCGTAAGAATGTTTCGAGATTTGATAGACGAGTTCTTGGTTTGGCAGGGAATAATAGCGATGCGAGGGAGTTTGGTAGCCGGAAGACTGATTCGAGTTTCTTCGATGTCTAGGTTGGCATGGATTAAACAGCTGGTCTGAGGAGTTAGGATTGGATGGCGTATGGTAAATATAGTTAAGAATAATGTTGACGAACTGATGCTGGGCTCTTGGAGTTGGATGATGTAAAATCTTACATAGATCATTATAGCGACATTTCACAATATCAAATACCCATGTTGCTCATCTGTTGATTCATCGTTGTAGTGCCTTAACTAATCTGTACTATGAATCATTTGATGACCTGAGGGTTAAGTGGATATAGAGAGGCAATGAATGTACAGGAAGTAATTGAGAGCCAATCACCTTTGACAACCCTCAACATTTGTGGCGACACGAAGAGAAACTTGAGCAGAATCAAAGAATGACGAGTTATTTTTCGCAGATTGTGTTATGCATATTTATTTGTGGAACCTGACTGTTTATAGCACAAGTAATCATCAACCTCCAGATTTCCAATCCAAACTTCACCGTTAGTAGATTTAAAGAGAAACGGCCTTCTAGCTCCATTATACCACGATATACCGGAACTTGCTTTTTGGGCTTCTATTTTCGGGCACGTGGTGACCGACTGTGTATCATAAAGGGTGGAGCTTTTGAAGAAGCGGGAAGTGGTAAAGGACTTGGAGAGAAAGTGGTTGAAAGATGACTTTCGGAAGATCAGATGCTGATCTTTATCTTACAGCAAAAGACACGTCGAACTTCGTCAATCACTTATTGCTTACAGAAGTTGCGCAGTGTCATCTAAATATTGCAACAGTGAGAGCTCGCTTGAGAGAAAGATACTATAGAAATTGAGTATTGAATGAATGCACATGAAAATGGTTGCAAAAAGTGTGTATTTAAAATTTCTCAGCCAATCGTGAGAACAAGTGTCATGATCCTTGTAGAAATGTGCAATTACTCCTTTAAAGTAACATGAGCAGGTGTGTAACTTAACTTCCTAATCCATCGTTTTGTCCAATTTCACCAACTAGTGGGACGCTATTCGGCTGCCATATCTCTGATAATTCATCAACTTCCTCGCTTTGATAATGTTTTCCCCTGCTCTCATGTTTCTGGAACCTCCACAACTCTCTTAAAGATTACTTCAAAATCTTTTTCATTTTCTTGCTTGTATTCTTCCAATTTTAACTTCATAACTGCCATACGTCTGCAGTTCGAATTTGGGGAGGTGCTTTCCGGAAAGACCAATTCAACGAGGGAGAAGCAACTTTCAGGATCCTCTCGAGTCCTGTTATCATATATGATAACGAGGTTCTTCAGGGCTTCGAAATGACGGATTATCACCAACAAGAAGGTCCTAATCTGCTCATTCGTACGGATATGGTTGAAGTTAAGACCAACATTCTCCACGTTCTTGAGAAGATATTCTCTTGCAAGCTCAGCGGTGACGAGGCCAGGTGTATAACCAATACAGGGGATCGAAGTGCCGGCTACAAAAGCATGCATGCTCGCACAAACCATGTAAAATAGATCGTATTGGAAAGACATATTAAATGGTAAGTGTTCTGCTTCAAAATACACATCCACTTTGGGAGCAGGGTTAAATCGCGCCGGATGTTCAAGAAAAACCTGGCGTGCTTCATGGTTGACTGATAGACAAACATTGCGGTGGATATCTCTGTTTTCGAAGAACAGTGTGAATGAAACTGCACTATTATCCCAGTAACTTCTTAGAGAGGGTTGGACAAGAATGAAGTTCGGATCGCTTATGACCTCATTCCAGACTTGGAGACGTAATTCTTTAGGAAGCCTCGAAAAATCGAGTGTATGTTGTAGTGATCCTTCCATGGTTATCAGGGAAATTGCCGCACAGTCGACTCAGAGCTGCGTTGAGGGCGAGAGAAGACTGATGCCTCGAAGCGTTTGTTGTGTGGATGAAAAGAAAAGTAATATCTAAAGCTGGCTATTTAATACAAGCCCCGTCCGCTGTTCAGTAATAGCATATATGTATCTTTATTTTGATCGCATTGAAAAAAAATTAGAAATATGCACATTTGCTATTGGATAGCGTCGTCCCAATTTAAGATCATAGCGCGGTTTAACTTGTTCTTGATTCTCTTTAAGCAACAAGCGGTACTCAACTCTGGAAAACATTCCACTAGACATGGAGGAGATACTAAAGAAACATATTTGAACAGGATTTTACACATACCAATAACTTCTCTGTAAGTTTGGCAGCTTAGTATAGAAGAAAACCATAGATGTATACAATTACTGAATGTAAACAATCACTACGAGAAATCGGCTTCTCTTTTTCACCTTTTTGGTGCGATTTTTCAATACTCTCTATTGAACATACAATCATTAGATTTGAATATAATGGGTTAAAACAATGCAGCGAATTCTACAATTTGAATGAAAATCAGGGAAGCAGCGTATAGAAAGCATCTTAGGGAAGTATTATCATGCACGCTGAGCTGACACCCCCCTCTCATTGAATTCGAGAATCTCATCTTTCATGAGTCTATGGCTTTTATACATGACTTATGTAAGTGAAGTCTGGTCCATTCCTGCGCACGATAAAAACTCGTGCTGTCCCTCATGAAGTCATGAAATATACATATGTAATCGCCTATTTGAGTAACATCTGGCACGGCGCCGGAATATCATCTCTTCGTTTTACCTAATTTTCAATATTTTGATTGTCGATGAGCTGCATCAAAAAACTCCTTCCCCATCTCTTTCTATTCCTCCATATTAGTTGCGCTCAAAGCCAAATTTCCGGTGTAGTATTTTTTTAAATCTTCAGTTGCATAGTCTTCGTGTAGAGTAATTCAGATTGGAGAAACCTACACTGGAATTGAATGACCATCGCTTAACATAGCCTCTCACTCTCTAAGTTATCATGACTAAGGGTTTTAGAGATCTTAAACTACTGTAGACGATAGTGTCCAGCGACTAAAAGAATCCAATCGCATGGTACATGAACTATTTTATGTACTCCAAATTGAAGATGCTCTCTCCCAAGTTGCGACTCTGGGGTTGAAATACGAAGTTCTTGAAATCTCACGAAAGTCTGGCAATTGGACCCGTCACGATATGAAAATTGAAGCAAGAAAATGACTGGTGATTGAACTTCTTTAATAGCTCTTCAACGGCATGATTGGGATATCATTACTATACTACTGATGGTAATCCTTTTGAGCTAGAGAGTCTGGTCTGTAGCTGAATATTTCTTACAGAATTTGTATGAAAAAGTATTTAGAAAGTAGATCGAACGGAAACTTTGGTGCTAAAAATGCCGTCCAACAAATATTTTATTAAACCAAGTTCTCCAAGCTATAGTCGTGGTGAGTACCGTGTGTGCATCTCAGACTCTGGCATACTTGCAGTGAAATTCACGTCTGGATGATTTGCTAGATTAAATCCCCAATACCTGGCAAATTAGTTAGATTCGCAGTATGAGGGGTGCATCATTCCTTTTCTAGGAATTATAACACGATAATTTGGTAGATAGATGCTGTTGGGGGTTGCTGCCCTCTAAGAAGTTTGCAGCGGTGAGATGGTTTCAAAAAGACTTAGGGAGTACGGGTGGTGCAGATTTACCCAACTAGACGACGAGGAAGCTTCACTCGAGGAAACTTTAGGCAAGGCATCTCAGTACTTTACTTACCTAAGCTAGCTTCAAAATGTGAATGAGAATTGAAGTTCGTTATAATTTACCATTTTGATATTCATCCTCTGAGATATTGAAAACGGGCTCTAATGAGACTCAACTGGAGCCAACACTTTGAGCAATGAGCTAATACACCACGAAAGATTGTTTATAATCTTCCAAGGGCTGATAATACGTTTGATAGTGCGTATATACTCAGGTAATGCGTCAAGTAACCGATTAGAGGGAATGAATTCGATGAAAACAAGCAATGTCTCTCATGATGAATAATAGACAGTTATAAACAGTAAATGGGCAGGCCAACAACTACAAGAACCCTAAATTTGAAATGGGATAGTTGAATTAGAAAAGAAATGACGATTAAGGAGGCGTTACGATTCAATGAAAGTTGACATCGTGAGAGCATCATTCCCAACATCATTTGAACCACACGCTTCTATCCTCTAGATCATAACAAAGGTAAAATGAAGCTTTATTCGGTGTTCGACGCTTTCAGCTACGCTCTATGACTAGTGAATGCCATATTCCAAATCTCAAAACGCCCGAGCTCGTATTTCGGATGAGGGATATATGATACCAAGCATACGGTCAGTCTATTGACAAAACTAACATTTAAGAATACTTGAGACACTAGCGCTAGCGCAATACATAAAATTGATGCGACGTTACATAAATGGATGAAACGTATACTATGGCTTCGGATCTGGAATGATGGTTCTTGAAACTAAGAGTCTAGCAAAAGCTTGTTTCGAACTATCATGACGAGAAGCCGCAAGATATCCGTGTGACAAATCTCCAAGCAGGTTTTGTGTGACAAACTGGATACCTATGAAGTGCCGATAGTTTGACAGACGACAAAAGAGCTTTCTTCAGCGTCTGGACAGCCACGGTGGTTTGCCAAACTATTCCTCGATCCTTCCATGAACAGGAAGAGAAATGAAAGACAAATTTCGGCATTTGCAAACACCTTACCTAGTGCAACCCCACAGTCTGGCAAAAACCTAACCACCCACAACGCCACCTGAGCTGAAGGCTTGATTGTCACCACACCCACATTCTTCATGCAAAAGTCTTGGCTTCAGCCCTGTGAAACCATTGTCTGGAGTCTCTCCTTGGAGGCCAACACATCTCTTAGACACTTTGCGTAGAAGTATTCGTGCGATACGATACGATGAGATATCGAAAAGACAACCCCCTGAATATCCGCAAGATATGCAAGACATTCAAGACATGCAAGGCATGTGATAATGCCCAAAGACCGGACCCCACGCTCGGTATGAACACTTCACTTTGCATGGCCGTTGGATGTTGGAAGAATGTTCACCTGATGTGCTTGGCGAGGATTGATGGGCGGATATGTACATGCCTTCTGCATAAACAAGACATGATGTGGAAATCTCAGGGTCCTCGGTGAGAATTGCACCGAGCCTAAACCAAAAATATTGGAGAATATTTTTGAATTTTGGACCTGGGATTATCCGTCTCACAGACAAGATATCCTCAGCCTCGGAATTTGATATGCAAAATGATGTTCTTCCGCAGTACCTCGATGAACCGAGAGCTTGTAGGTAGTAAATAATCATACTTCTTTTGCTGAAGGCTTGCCTAGTTTTGGTTAATGAAATCGCTTTCTCGAATGTGGTCTAGAGGCAAATAGATAGAAACCCGAAAGGTTGGTATGGTTGAGTTAGGCTCTTTGGACAACCTTACACCACAGGTAGCCGCGTGAGCCAATCTAGCACTCGGCCAGCGCAACGATACACAATGCAGCACAGGCAGTCCAGCAGCTCGCCTACCTGCTTGCCTATCACCGAGTTTTCCTCTTCATTC
>Ga0247812_10001082_pt1 | contig 15478 bp, 14 predicted proteins | sample UWRJL149409B1_FD_178011 | JGI IMG/M metagenome (GOLD analysis project Ga0247812, IMG submission 178011) | Plant litter microbial communities from Arlington Agricultural Research Station in Wisconsin, United States - UWRJ-L149-409B-1 | ecosystem: Environmental > Terrestrial > Plant litter >...
TCAGGAAGTGACGGTCGTGAGAGATGATGATCATCAGGCTCGAACGCTGGGTCAGGATGTTTTCCAGCCAGCGAATGGTATTGATGTCCAGGTGGTTGGTTGGTTCGTCGAGCAGCAGCACTTCCGGATCGGAGAACAGGGCCTGTGCCAGCAGCACGCGCAGTTTCCAGCCTGGCGAGACTTCGCTCATCGGGCCGAAGTGTTGTTCGATGCCAATACCCAGGCCCAGCAGCAGTTCACCCGCGCGGGATTCGGCGGTGTAGCCGTCCATCTCGGCGAACTCGGTTTCCAGCTCGGCAACGGCCATGCCGTCTTCTTCGGTCATTTCCGGCAGCGAGTAGATGCGATCGCGCTCGGCCTTGACCTTCCACAGCTCTTCGTGACCCATGATCACGGTGTCGATCACGCTGAATTCTTCGTAGGCGAACTGGTCCTGGCGCAATTTACCCAGACGCACGTTCGGCTCGAGCATGACCTGGCCGCCGGACGGATCGAGGTCGCCGCCGAGGATTTTCATGAAGGTCGACTTGCCGCAACCGTTGGCGCCGATCAGGCCGTAGCGGTTACCTGCACCAAATTTGACCGAGACGTTCTCGAACAACGGCTTGGCGCCGAACTGCATCGTGATATTTGCTGTGGAGATCAATTACTTTACCTTTCAATAGCTTAGGTTGCGCATTTTGCAGCCGGGAGCAATTTCTGACCCATCTGGAGTATGTTTCGCTGCACTCCAGCCTGAGCGTGAGTTGATCCATCGCGCATAAGTAGACAGCAACATCGGCGGGTGTTGGCCGAGTTGCTGGGAAATGAATGCGGGGTTCATGCCAGACATAACGCATATTGTCGCATAGACGTGACGACAGTTGTATGGCGGTCTGTATTGCGATCGCAGTGTTTTCGTCGCCGATTTGCCCGGTGCGCGTGCTGCAGGCGTCTGTCCAAGGTGCCCGCTGTTGTTTGATGGCGGGAAAAAACAAGGTGCTTCAAGGACTCTTCCTGGTGGTTTTTTCCGACGGTTTGTCTATTTTTTGGTGAATGCCAGCGCGTGCGATGCTCGTTCATTGAGCAGGACCAAGCGATCACCGCCACTCTTCAGCAAGGATCCGCCTTGGGCTTCGAGGACCTTGTAGACCATGTGCCCGCTAGCGCGACCACCACTGATTCCGATCTGGACTGGGCCGGTCATCAGGTAGGGATTCCTAATTGCTCCAGGCAGCCGATTGCCTCGCCGGCTGGCGTGATTCGTTGAGGTGGGTTATTTCTATTATCTCGACACTTTTGTTACTGACGGAGTATTTCAATGAAGCGATCACTGCTTGGCGCTTTGGTTGTATTGACTGCGGGGACTGCGAATGCGGGGATTCCGCTAGTCAACGCGACCTGCCCAGGAAACATTGAGGTACACGCCGATGAGGGGGGGCCAATCTATATCAACGGTAAAGAAGCCAAGCTGAAGAAGTTCAGTGAGGCTTATTTCGAGGCCAAGGGCAGTAACGTCACGATCTCATTGATGGTGAATCCCGACGGTTCTCCAAGTGTTTCATACACCGGCAAGGGCAAGGCGAATGGTGTTTGCCAAGTCAAAGAGTAGACATCAGGAACATGATGATTAGCCTGGGTATATAAGCAGGGTATTCCAACACGCGCACCGATGGCCCCGGCCAGAGGCTGGATACCAGCAAGCGCAAGTACACACTGACTTTCCCGGCCGGCAAACTGCCGCCAGTCAATGCCTTCTGGTCAGTGACCATGTACGACGGCAAGAGCCAGGTGCTGGTCAAGAATCCGCTCAACCGTTACCTGATCAATTCGCCGATGCTGTCGGCGATGAAGAAAAACACGGATGGTTCACTGACGCAGCGCACCCTTGAGCGCAGCATCGTCCGAAACGTGAAGGTTCGCGGTGCTGGTGGAGCGGAACGACGTCCAATCGTGCTGATGAAAATTTGCATCGGCAAGCCAGTCTACAACGAACAGTTTTCTCTCAATGATCGAGGGGAAATGAACTATCCGGTACTCATTGGGCGGAACACCATTGAGCACCTGGGCCTTGTGGATGTCACCAAGGCCTTCACGATGGAGCCTCATTGCGCTAAGGACTTATCCTCGAAATAGCGGGCTAAAATCCACCAACTGCATATCAGCGCCATTAACCAGATCTTCACGATCACCCCCGCAGCTATTTGGCTGCCTGGGCATGGTGCTGGCATGAGTGCGAGGCGATTTTGGATGCCTAGCCAAACAGGTTTTCGAGGGTCGTGATGAAAACTACTGACAAGCCGGGCGATGTTTCAACTACTGCGCCAATCCAGAAGCCGTCAACCGGCAATGTCTGGCGCACCATGCCTAGCGGCATCTGGGCATTGGGCTTCGTCTCGATGCTGATGGACATTTCCTCAGAGATGATCCATGCATTGCTGCCGCTCTATATGGTCACCGTACTGGGTACCTCCGTTTTGGCCGTGGGGTTCATCGAAGGCATAGCCGAGGCTACGGCCTCGATCACCAAGGTATTCTCCGGGGCACTGAGTGATCGATGGGGCAAGCGCAAATTGCTTGCGGCGCTGGGCTATGGACTGGGGGCACTGTCCAAACCGATCTTTCCTTTGGCAGGCTCGCTGGATTGGCTGATCGGGGCTCGCTTTATCGACCGCATTGGCAAAGGTATTCGCGGCGCCCCGCGCGATGCGTTGGTCGCCGACATCACGCCGCTCGAGATACGGGGGGCAGCTTTCGGACTGCGGCAAACTCTGGATACCGTTGGTGCATTCCTGGGACCGTTGCTGGCGATCGGATTGATGTGGCTGACCGCGAACCACTTCCAGTCTGTGTTTTGGGTGGCCGTCATCCCGGCCTTCCTTGCCGTCGCGGTGCTGCTGGTGTTCGTTCATGAGCCCAAACAAGTGGAAGGGACGCGCCGGGTGCATGCACCTTTGAGCCGGCGGGAATTAGCCCGACTGGGCGCTGCCTACTGGTGGGTGGTGGGTGTCGCTGCGGTGTTCAGCCTGGCGCGTTTCAGCGAAGCCTTTCTGATTCTGCGCGGTCAGGCAGTCGGGCTGGCGCCGATGTGGGCGCCGGCGGTGCTTGTCCTGATGGGGGTGGCGTACTCACTGTCAGCCTATCCCGCCGGGGCATTGTCTGATCGTGTCAGCCGCGTGGCGGTGCTCGGCATAGGTCTGATATTGCTGATTGCTGCCGACCTGACTCTGGCATTCGCGCCGGGTATCGGTGGCCTGGTCGTTGGCGTCGTTCTATGGGGGCTGCACATGGGGTTCACCCAAGGGATATTCGCCGCACTGATTGCCGATTGCGCGCCGGCTGAACTGCGCGGAACGGCATTTGGCATGTTCAATCTATCGACCGGGTTGGCCTTGCTGCTAGCCAGTGTCATCGCTGGGGCGTTGTGGGACACGGTAGGCTTGCAAGGCACCTTCTTGATGGGTGGGGGCTTTGCTGTGCTGACTTTTCTGGGGTTGTGGGTGATCCAGGCAAAAGCTCAGGTTCGATAGCGACTCAGTGACTACCGATATCACGGCAGCTCCCTCTTACGTGGTCGAATACAGGCCCTCACGACAGGCAGCTATCTCACCCGCTGTCAGAGCTAGTTCATCTAATTTACTGGTCAACGCAGCGCCCATTGAGCCAGGTAGGCTTGGGCCGCGTGAACGGCCTCCCGGCACAAGGTGGCAGAGATGCTTCCTTCCTGCGCGTAACCATATTTCATACAGGCGAAGGCAATTTCCACTGAGAGGACAGCCGCATCCGGAGACTCTGGTAGCGCGGTTAATGCGCTCATTTTGGCGCGCAGCAGTGTACTGATGGCCTGATTCTTTACGGCATGGGCTTGGTCGTCGCCATCGGCTAGCGCGCCTCGCAACAACAGGATGCTGGCGACTGGGTGGCGGTTGTAATAATCCGTGGCTGTCTCGATCAGCACCTGGACCCAGGCTCTCCAGTCATCGTCAGCAGCGTTATCGAGCCGCGCCTCGCTCAACACCACCACCAAGCGCTCCATGTGCAACCTGGCGAGATGAGAGAAGAGCGCGTATTTGTCCGGAAAAAATGGATAGATTGCTGCTCGCGGGACGCCAGAGGCGTCAGCAATTGCCGGAATAGAGGTCTTCTCGGGGCCGAGTTGCTCCAATAGTTGCTCGGCAGTCTCCAGCACTTTGGTCATGCGAGCAACGGAGCGCTCCTGTGCGGGTTGGCGAGGGGGCGTGACTTTGGCGTTGCTTGTCCTTAAATCCAACATAAGTTATATTTTTCCCGTTTCTAACATAAGTTGGATTTTACATTGGTCTGGCGTTAAGCCAAGCAGCGCATTCTCGGGAGCAGACCGTATGACTTACTCAGAACAGGCCGAATGGCGGGCCATTCAACAGTTTCTTCCGCAAGGCTACCGGCTTAAACCTGATCAGGAGCCAACGGAAGAGTGGTGGCAATGGTGCCAACACAGCATCCACCTGGACTGCTACCGCAATGCCGCTGCGCCCATGAAAGTCATATTGCTGCACGGTGTCGGCACCAACGGGCGACAGATGTCGACGATTCTGGGGGCAGTTCAGTAGAGGACTACTAATGAAAGTGTATCCGCATAGCTGCAACCGACCGCTTCTGGCCGATTCTGTTGAAAAAGCCGGTCATGGTTTCCGCGGCTGAAAAGTACGCGTTTGAGATTGAAATCTTTACTTTTAGCAGAGGATTCCAGGCTCAGGTTTCGCGTAGCGATGCGCAATAAAGACGTTTTCAGCGCTCAGTATTGGGGCAGTCTGGACGAACTGTTTTTTTCAAAAGAATCGACCCAGAGCTGACATTCACCAAGGTTTGTTTTCGACCAGTTACTGTCAAGAGAGTAACCGGTCGAAAAAAGTTTGTAGCTGTCCAGACCATTGAATTACAGCTTATGCCGCGCGGCATACAGGCAGATCATCTCCATCGCCAACGCGGCCCCGGCAAGCGCAGTAATCTCGGCGTGGTCATAGGGCGGTGCTACCTCCACCACGTCCATGCCGATCAGGTTGATACCGCGTAGACCTCGCAGAATCGCCAAGGCCTGATGGCTCGATAGTCCGCCGCAGACCGGCGTCCCCGTGCCAGGGGCAAATGCTGGGTCGAGGCAGTCAATATCGAAGGTGAGATAGACCGGATGGTCGCCAACGCGCGCCCGGATAATCTCCGCCAGTTCCTTGGTAGAGCGATCATGCACTTCACTGGCGTTGAGCACCTGGAAGCCCATGACGTCGTCATTGGTCGTGCGCTGACCAATCTGGATGGACCGTGCAGGATCAACCAGTCCTTCGCGGACGGCGTGATAGAACATCGAGCCGTGGTCGATGCGCTTGTCCTCGCCGTCGGACTCCAGGTCATGGTGCGCGTCAAAATGGATCAACGACAGTGGACCATGCTTAGCCGCATGAGCTTGCAGCAGCGGATAGCTGATGAAGTGATCGCCGCCCAGGGTTAGCATCGCAGAACCCGCCGCCAGGATCCGTTCGGCATGGGCCCTGATCGCCGCAGGGGTGTGCTCCGGGGTGCCGTAATCGAAATAGCAATCGCCATAATCGACACAAGCCAGCAGATCGAACGGGTCAAATTCCCAAGGCCAATGACGCGCCCAGGCGGACTGTACCGATGCCTCGCGGATGGCCCGCGGCCCGAAGCGGCTGCCCGGTCGATTGCTGGTCGCTGTATCGAACGGGATGCCGCTGATGGCGATATCCACGCCTCGCAAATCGCGGGTGTAGCGACGCCGCATAAAACTGGTGATACCACCGTATGTCGGTTCACCCTCGGTGCCATACAGGCTGTCACGTGTCATCGCCTGATCGATTATTGAATTGTCATTTAGCATGGGATTCTCAATGCAAGTTGTTGAAGCTGACCCAGGCATGCGTACGCTCACGCAGCGCTCGCTGGGGCAAAGGTTGGTTTCTGTAACTCGGACTTGCCGTGAATGAGCGGGGTTGGCGCTTGACCGCGCCAATCCCATTGCGGTTTCAGCCGCTTGGCAAGGGCGGGGTCCGCACCGGGATCAAGCGCTTCGATCCAGTGGCCTCAAATGCCGACGCCAGGCGCAGCAGCGCTGAGTCGTCGTAGGCGCGCCCAGCAAATGTCAGGCCGACGGGCATGCCGATGTCCGGCATCACACCCATCGGCACGGTGACCGTTGGCACGCCGAGGTGACGGATGGCAAGGTTGCCGTTGGCGACCCAGACGCCGTTGCTCCAGGCGATATCCGCCGATTGCGGATCGACATCGGCATTCGCCGGGCCCACGTCGGCGACCGCCGGGAAAATCACCGCGTCGAGCCCCAGCCGATCCATCCACTCCTCAAGATCGATACGCCGGGTCTGCTCCAGCCCGCGTAGGCCATCAGACAGCGTGGCGATCTGATCCCACGGGGTGATGCCACGCTCCGCTATGCGCACGTATTCGTCCATGCCAATGGCCGGGCCATCTTCGCGGTCAGGCAGAGCGCCTGGGGCGTGCGGAAAAATCTGCGGGCCGTCGACGTCAGCCAGACGGTTTAGTTTGGGATCGTCGTTGGCCTGCAGGAAGTCATCGAATGCCCAGGCGGTCAGGTCCCACAGTTCGTGATGGAGGAACTCCTTGGACACCAGGCCGCGGGTTAACACCGTCGGCGCCCCAGGTCGATCTCCCTCGCAATTGGAGACCAGCGGGAAGTCCGTCTCGACCACTTCGGCACCGGCCGCTTCAAGAGTCTTTCGCGCGTTTTCCCAGAGGGCAATCACCGAGGGGCGAGTGTTGATCCGCTGGCCTGTCGCCCACCCGATACCTGGCGCTTCGCTGGTGCCCGCGCCGGGGTCGGCATTGATGTACATGCGCGGAACGCCCAAGCGCTTGCCGGCGAGTGCGGCGGGCCTGGCAGCCAGTTCCAGGTAGGAGGCGGGACGCACCGAGGTGACGCCGGGGATCGGCACCCAAGGCTGCAAGCGCCACAGGTCGCCACGTTTGTCGGCGTCTTCGGCCACCACCACGTCGAGCACTTCGAGCAGGTCGGCCATGGTCCTGGCATAGGGCACGACCACGTCCATGGTTGGCGTCAGTGGCCAGTTGCCGCGCACCGAAATCACCCCGCGCGACGGTGTATAGGCGCACAGACCATTGTTGGAGGCCGGCCCGCGACCGCTCGACCAGGTTTCCTCAGCAAGGCCGAAGGCGGCGAAACTGGCAGCGGTGGCCGTGCCTGCGCCATTGGAGGAACCCGAGGCGAAGGGTGCAGTGAGGTAGTCCGCGTTGTACGGGCTCTCGGCACGGCCATACACGCCGCGCTGCATACCGCCATTGGCCATGGGCGGCATATTGGTCTTGCCCAGGCAGATCGCACCGGCGCCGCGCAAGCGCTCGATGGTGAACGCATCGCGATAGGCAACCAGGTCCTTGAAGGCCGGGCTGCCGGACGCCGCGCTCAGGCCTTTGATCAGATAGCTGTCCTTGGCTGTATAGGGAATACCATCGAGCGGGCCGAGCGATTCACCACGGGCACGACGGGCGTCGGAAGACAGCGCTTCTTCAAGCGCATTCGGGTTGCGCACCACCACCGCGTTGAGGGCGGTGGGCGTGTTGGGGCCGTCGTAGGCATCGATCCGTGAGAGATAGGCCTGGACCAGCTCAACTGCCGTGGTCCGGCCAGCTTCGAGGGCTGCGCGCAGCTCGGCGATGGAAACTTCGGTGACTTCAATCATGCTGTTACCACGGGCTATTGGGTCTGCAAGGTGACTTGATCGGCGCCGCGTGCCAGAGAAACCGCATCGGACGTGTGCCTGGTTCCGTTGAGTTTTACTGGCGCAGCGCAATTTATTGTCAGGTTCCCGACTTGAGCTTGGTCCATGCTCGGGTGCGAGCGCGTTCTACACTAGGCGGCAGTGGCACCAGCGCGAATAGCGACGTCTGGATGTCGGCAGCGGGGTAGAGATTGGGGTTGTTGCGGATCTCCGGGCTGACCAGGGCAGTGGCGTCCTTGTTCGGGTTGGGATAACCGACGAAGTCGCTGATTGGGGCAATCACCTGTGGCTGCAGCAGGTAGTTGATAAAGGCATGGGCATCATCCGGGTTCTTCGCATCCTTGGGGATGGCCAGCACGTCGAACCAGACCGGTGCGCCTTCCTTGGGCAGCCGCATATCCACCACCACGCCGTTGCCGGCCTCTTTGGCGCGATTGGCTGCCTGGGAGAAACTGCCGGAATAACCCACGGCCACACAGATGTCACCATTGGCGATATCGGTCATGTATTTTGAGGAGTGGAAGTAGGCGACGTTGGGGCGGATCTTTTTCAGCAATTCTTCGACCTTCGCGTAGTCCTTGGCCTGAGTACTGTTGGGCGGTAGGCCAAGGTAGTGCAGGGCGATGGGAAACATATCCGTCGGCGAATCGAGAAGGGCTACGCCGCACTGCTTGAGCTTGGCAATGTTCTCTTCCTTGAAGATCAGATCCCAGCTGTCCACCGGCGCGTTTTCGCCGAGCGCAGCCTTGACCTTGGCCGGGTTGAAACCGATCAGTACGGTTCCGTACAAATAAGGCACGGCGAAACGGTTACCCGGATCGTTGGCTTCGATCAGCTTCATCAGTTGCGGGTCCAGATGCTTCCAGTTGGGTAGCTTGCTGCGGTCGAGTGGTTGGAAAGCGTCAGCCTGAATCTGCTTGGCGAGGAAACTATCGGACGGCACCACCACGTCATAACCGGAGTTGCCGGTGAGCAGTTTGGCCTCCAGGGTTTCGTTGCTGTCGAAGATGTCGTAGACCAGCTTTGCGCCATTCTCTTTCTTGAAGTTATCCAGGGTCTGCGGGGCGACGTAGTCGAACCAGTTGTAGACACGCAGGGTACGCTCTTGCGCATTAGCGTTAGCAGTTAGCAGGCCAAGGCTGCAGATCGTAGCGAGGAGCGATCGGAGGAGTGGATGCTTGATCACTTTCTCACAGCTTTTTCCAACGTGGGAGGTGCGCCAGGACAGCGAGTCCGCTCCTTTATCGAGTTTTTGCCACGGCTGTTGTTGCTTGTACTTCATAGAACCACCTTTTGAATTATTGTCTTTGGCCTAGCTCCAAATGAATTGTTGCGGTTGCTCGAATCACAATCAATCTATATAAATTACAAGAAGTTCAGGCAGAAAAACTAAACGATAAGATCTCACGCCGATGTCTCCTCGGCTTCGTGCAGACGCTGAAGGGATGGACTAGTCAGCGACATGCACAAGCACACGCACGTCATCCTCGTGGCGCTGGGCGGTGATTCATCGTAGCTATTGGACCAGCCGAACTGGTCCGACGCTGCTAAGGAAAGCAATCTTGCTAATGCTTGCGCCCCATAGAGGGCAATTATCTTCAGCGTTAACCGACACCAGGAATGTGTTGGGTGATGCAATGCACACCACCGCCATTGCTGGCAAGGATGGTGCCATCAACACCCACTACTGGCCGTCCCGGAAAAATCTCACGGAAGAGCTTCAAGGCAGTTTCATCCGCAGGAGTGTTTGAAGTAGGAACCACAATGCCGACATTGGATTTGTAGAAGTTGATGTAGCTGAAGTTCTCTACCGTCAGGCCTGATACTTTGAATGTTGGCTGAACGGGCATCTTGGTAATCTTGAAGGGGCGGCCCCTTGCATCGGTGCTTTGTTGCAGCACTGCCAGGTTTGACGCCATCCTGGGCACGTTGGGGTTGGCTGGGTCCGATGGGTAATTCAATAGCAAATGTGCTGGCTCGATGTACGCAGCAACCAGGTCGACATGCCCATCGGTAGCAGCGGCGCCGTCGTCGCCGTGCACCCCATACGGCAGCCAGATCATTTTGGTCGCGTTATAGGCGCGTAGCAGCGCTGTCTCGATCTGTGCCTTGGTCATGCTCGGATTACGATTGGGATTGAGCAGGCACTGTTCGGTGGTTATGAGCGTGCCCTGTCCATCGGTAATCACTGCGCCCCCTTCAAACACCATATTGACTGTTGATTTAGGCACATCAAGGGTGGCGCACACGCCGCTTGGCAATTGATCATCCAGGATGGCCGACCACCTGTTGCCCCAGCCGTTGAAAATGAAATCTCGCCCCAGCATGTCGCGTCCTGATGGGCTCAGTGCGAAAACTGGCGCGGTATCCCGGGTCCAGCAATCGTTGTATGGATACTCGATGACAGTAACGTTAGGGCCGCAGCGCTTGCGTACAACCTCGGTATAGCCGGTCATCGCCATCATCAATACCGGCTCGAACTGCGCAATGGCATTCGCTACGTTGATGACAGAATCCTGCATAGGTTTCAGCTGGTCCTCGTAGCTCTCGTCATAGGGGTACGCCATCAATACGCTCTGGTGTGGCTCCCACTCTGCGGGCACCCGGTAGCTGTTGGCGGCAGAGTTGGACTCTGCCGCCCAGGCCTGGCGTCCAAGCCCCGATGCGGCGATGGCCGTTGCAGTGACAGCCACCAGAGCGCCCATATTGAACCGACGCCTTCCCGGATTCGCAGGTCCCTCCATCGCGACTTGATCTGCCATCAAAGGCTCTTTTGCCAACTGAATGTCTTGTTCTTGATCCACGTAACGAGTCCCCCCAGGTTATCTAGCCAGATATCTCATTTTCCAAGGCGTGCTAGCGAAACAGGCAGTAGTGCAACGAGCCCATCCCTCATCACTTCTTTTGCCGCGCCTGTTGTTGCCTGTGCTTCGTAGGGCCAGCTATTGAGTTGTGGTCTTTGGCTTGCCTCTGCTGAATCTTTGCGGTTGCTCAAGGCACAATCAACCTATATAAACTGCCATGAAATCAAGCAGAAAAACTAAACGGTAGGCCCGCATGCCCTTACCTCCGCTCCATGCGTTTCGAGTATTTGAATGTGTTGCAAGGCTGGGCCATGTCGGTGCGGCCGCGGCTGAGTTGCATGTCACCGCCGGGGCTGTCAGCCAGCAGATAAGAGCGTTACAGGGCTCACTTGGCATCGATCTTTTCTACAAGCAGGGCCGCCACTTGGTGCTGACCGAACGAGGCTTGGCCCTACAACGTTCGGTAGCCCGCGGCATCGGCGAAATCACCGAAGGGGTGCGACAGATTTCCGAGGCGTACTTCCAGGAGCCGGCGACGAAAGTCCTGACCATTTCCACGGAACCGATTTTTGGCGCGGCCTGGTTGATGCCGAAGTTGTTCGCCTTCCGTGCAGAACATCCGCACATTCAACTGCGCGTCATTACTGCCGACGACATCAGCGAGGTGGACTGGCGCAGGGCGGATATCGCCGTGCTCTACGACGCTCCGACGTGGGAGGGCTTCTGGTGGCGGCCACTGCAAAACCTCCATATGTTTCCCGTCTGCTGCCCGCAATTGTTGCGCGGTCCGCGTGCGCTCAAGCAGCCGTCGGACCTCGTTCACCACCGTCTCTTGCATGAGGACGACGGCGCTCAATGGCGGCGCTGGCTACTTGAGGCGCGCTTGCCTTACCCAGGTGATGCCGATGTTCATCTGGAAGACTTCGGCATTGCCCTGCAGGCGGCGCGAGATGGGTATGGCGTTGCACTCAGCGACGAGATCAATTCATTGCGCGATTTGGATGAGGGCCGCCTGGTGCAGCCCTTTGCACTGAAGGTTCCGACGGGGATGGACTATTTCTGCATCTGCAACGAGGAGAGTCGCGATATCCCTGAGATAGTTTTGCTCATCGATTGGCTGATCAAGCAGGCAAAGATAGTCCCGGGCTACCCGTAAGCATTGGTGGGGCGTTTTAAGTTGCGCATTTTGTAGCCGGGAGCAATTTCTGACCCATCTGGAGTATGTTTCGCTGCACTCCAGCCTGAGCGTGAGTTGAGCCATCGCGCATAAGTAGACAGCAACATCGGCAGGTGTTGATGGACTCACTGTTGCTCGACAGCGGGAACACGCAGGGAGTGGCCAACACCTTTGCAATCCCTGGTTTTCAGCCATTTGCGCAAGCGCCCGCGTGCATTGTCATAGGGCGATGCGGTGTTGAATTGGATCATTCGCCCCATCGTCCAGCGCTCATACCACGGGCACTCATAGAGGTCGGCGTTGGCGTGACTGCGGATGAAGGACACGATCCGCTGTTTCGCCATGTCGAGTCGCTCGAGCAACTGCGCAAAAGCAATGCCCTCGTAGTCGCGGTAGAACTTCTGCGCCAACTCGCCCAACTGGTTCCACTTGAAGCCGGTTTCCGGGAAGTCGATGACTTGCCCGCGAGCATCCATTTCCAGCCACTTCAACACCAATTCGTTCCAGCCCACGAGGTAGGCGACGAGGTTGGCAACGCTCATCTGAGTCCCTTTGGCGTGTCCCTCCAGGGTGCATTCGTCGAGCCATTGCGTTGGCACACTGTTGAGGGTGCAGAGAAGTTTTTCATAGTGAGTCTCTATGGCATCCAGCAATTGCTCTTTGTTTTGCGGGACGGCCATGGCTCACCTATATCGTGAAAAAACCTGATCCTACCTCAGCACGGAGGAGGGGCTGTAACCCAATAAGCGCCATATCCGTGTTGAGCCCCGCGACGAAATACCGCAGCCCGGTACCCGCCAATGGGGGGTTTACCGTAGGACCTGAACCCTTTGCTTGTACGAGCACGGTCTGACACTGCTAGAATGCGATGCATTCTCATTCATGTATCTCCTATACCGTGCAGTCCACTTCATCGGCAAACCGCCACCCTAACCAGGCCATCGATCAGCTCTACAGCCACCACCACGGCTGGCTGCAACGCTGGCTGCACAAGCGCCTGGGCAATGCCGCCGATGCGGGGGACCTGGCCCAGGATACGTTCGTGCGGCTGCTCAGCGGTGCGCCTGGCGAGCCGCTGAACTTCACGACGCCGCGCGCCTATCTGGCAACCATCGCCAATCGCCTTTCCATCAATCTCTACCGCCGTCGCTCACTGGAGCAGGCCTACCTGGCCACCCTGGCGCAAACCCCGGAAGACCTGGCGCCGTCTGCGGAACATCAGGCGCTGGTGCTCGAGGCCCTCGACGAGATCGACCAGGTACTGGCCCTATTGCCAGCCAAAAGCCGGCAGGCATTCCTGATGGCGCAGTTGGAGGGTTACACGCAGGAAGAGATCGCCAGCCGCCTCAATCTCAGTGTGCGTTCAGTACAACGCTATCTGGCGCGGGCTTTTGAAGAGTGCATCATGCTCGCCAGCCAGGACGCGTTGCATGAGTGATACGCCCATCGACCGGCGCATTGCCCGGGAAGCGGCGGGCTGGTTCGTGCGCTTGCAGAACAGCGGCGCCGGTGCCGCCGAGCATGCCGCCGGCGCGGAGTGGCGGGCGCGGCACGCTGATCACGAACGCGCCTGGCAACTGGCCGAGCGCTTCAGCGAACGCACCCAGCAGCTTGCCGGTGATGCCGGACGTGCAGCGTTGGAACGCCCGCGCGGCCTGGATCGGCGCCAGACGCTCAAGACCCTGGCGTTGCTGATCGCCGCCGCCCCGCTCGGGTTCGCAGCACAGCAACGCCTGCCGTGGCGCGAGTGGCAGGCGGACGAGCGTACCGCCACCGGGGAACAACGCACGCTGCATCTGCCGGATGGCGGACAGATTCGCCTGAACACTGGCAGCGCCGTCGATATCGCCTACGACGAGAGCATTCGTCGTGTGCGCCTGATCAGCGGAGAGATGCTCGTCGAGGTGCCTCGCGAGCATGCCAGGCGGCCATTCATTGTCGATACCGCCGAAGCACAACTCACTTTGCTCGGCAGCCGCTTTGTGGTGCGTCAGTACCCGCACAGCACTTACCTCGCCGCTCTGGAGGGCGCTGTCCTGGTGCGTCCGCGACTGTCACGGGGTGATGACGGCCTGATGCGCCTGACGGCCGGCCGGCAGACCCATGTCACCCCCCTGGCTGCGGAGCCATCACTGGCATTGGCGCAGAATCGTCTGGACTGGATCAGCGGCGTGCTGCGCGTAGAAAAGATGCGCCTCGATGCCTTCATCCGCGAACTGGATCGCTATCGAACTGGCCTGCTGCGTTGCGATCCAGCGGTCGCCGGACTGCTGATCTCCGGCACCTTCCAGTTGCGTGATACCGACCAGATTCTTCATGCACTGAGCCAGACTCTGCCGGTGAGCGTCCACTACCGCACGCCCTACTGGGTCACTCTCACGGCCCGCGCGTAAAGTTAATAAGAATCATTGTCGTGTTTTCTTCAGGTCGCGTGTCCCTTCTGTAACCACATCAATTTTACAGGGCTGGGACGAACACATGGCGACGAAGCAGGGCATGCAACCATTGGCGCGGGCAGTACACGCTGCCGCACTGGGTCTGATCATTGCGGGCGGCAGCCTGGCCACCGCAACGCTGCAGGCCGTCGAGCAAGGCGCGCAGCATAAGCGTGCCTATCAGGTGCCAGCCGGCAACCTGAGCAGTTCGCTCGCCGAGTTCGCCAGCCAGGCGGATATCACCCTGCCCATCGAACCGGGCCTGGTGGAGGGGTTGCGCAGCCCTGGCCTGAATGCCGCCACCAGCGTGGAAGGCGGCCTGCAGCAACTGTTGCAGGGTACCGGCCTGCAAGCTTCACCGCAGGGTCGCGGGCTGTACCTGCTGACACCGCAGGACACCGGCACCAGTCTGGAACTGGGCGCTACCAGCATTACCGGACAGCACCTGGCGGCGACCACTGAGAATAGCGGTTCCTATACCACCGGGGTTATGCAGACTGCCACCAAGCTGCCCCTGACCTTGCGCGAAACACCGCAGACGGTCAGCGTGGTCACGCGCAAGCGTATGGACGACAAGGCCATGACCAGCATCAGCGATGTCGCTCAAAGTGCACCGGGGGTTTTTCTGAACAACTCCGGCGGGGCGGGGCGGCCGACATTCAGCGCTCGCGGTTTCGACATCGACAACATCATGTACGACGGTTTTCCCACCAGCTTCCTGACCTACCTGCCCAGTGGAGAGGCCAACCTGGCCATGTATGACCGGGTCGAAATCGTGCGCGGCGCCACCGGGCTGGCCCAGGGCGCCGGCAATCCTGCTGGCGCCATCAACCTGATACGCAAGCGCCCGACCCATCAATTCCAGGGCACGCTCACCGGCAGTGCCGGGAGTTGGGACGATTACGCCGGCACCCTGGATGTCGGCGGCCCGCTCAATGACAACGGTACCCTGCGTGCCCGTACCGTGATCTCGCGCGAGGATGCCAAAAGCTTCCGCGACTCGGTGGAAAGTGATGCGGATCTGTACTACGGCGTGGTCGACGCCGACCTGAGTGAAAGCACCACCCTGACATTCGGTGGCTACCGGCAGAAGAACTACACCAACTACATCTGGGGCGGGTTGCCGATGGCCCGTGGTGGCGGTCATCTCGGGCTGCCACGTGACACCTTCCTCGGTAATGACTGGGAGTATTCCGACAATCGCACTACCGGCTATTTCGCCACTCTTGAGCAAGGCTTGGCCAACGACTGGACATTACGCCTGGCAGCCAGGCAATCGAAGACCGACACCGACGTGCTGGCCTCTTCGATATGGGA
>Ga0247812_10001086_pt1 | contig 15469 bp, 14 predicted proteins | sample UWRJL149409B1_FD_178011 | JGI IMG/M metagenome (GOLD analysis project Ga0247812, IMG submission 178011) | Plant litter microbial communities from Arlington Agricultural Research Station in Wisconsin, United States - UWRJ-L149-409B-1 | ecosystem: Environmental > Terrestrial > Plant litter >...
TTGAAACTGCCCTAAAGATGTGATTCTCCTTGAAGTTAAATGCTTCTGGATTTGCGATGCTTCCTCCAGGCGTAGTTAAGGCTGAGAACGGTCTATTCCGGAGGCCACATCTACGGCCTTGCGTGATCGTAAAAAAATTCCACCATGATCAGGCTGAAGTTGCAAATATGGGATACAATCGGTGAGGCTTCTTGTTAGAATGACACCGAGGAGATTATGACGCCTTGCGTATTGGATCCAACAATGGTTGGGTCTCTTATCCTTGCTCGCCTTCTTGTATGACTCCTTCCTTGAATGAGCGACATGCTGCCTCAGATGGAGCGAATTACGAAATGGAAGTAGGCAAATATAAATACGCGCTAGTAATGATGAGAAGCAGACACGTGGTAACCCTGCCCAGAAAGATATGGGAAGGTAGTTGTAACTCCGTGAGATTCCATGCTTTTGACGGAGATGCGCAAGCATAATAACGAATCTTAAGTTCTAATAGACTTTGCTTTCCCTCAAATGAATAGTCAAGTGTAGGGAGATCGTTCGCAGCAAGAAATACAAAAACACCCCCTACCCATAGAAGGTAGCAGGCTGATAGATCTGAAAATAGTTAAGGCTTGCTACAAGCCTTAAACCGCTCAAGACTCAGCACTAGCTAGCGAAACCTTCAGAGAATGCATTCATAAAATAAAATGCCTCCCTAGAAAATAAATTTACCATTGTTGATTATTGTTGATTATCTATTCCTGTCGACTTTCAGAGCTTGGATTTCAACCCACCTGCTCCTGGCCTCAATATTCTATCCAAAGCATCAACGCCGGCTTGTACAACCTGCTGATCTTGAGCTGGTGTTCCAGTACTGGCCCCAATTCCTCCGACAACCTCCCCTCTTGCATTCTTGATGGGCAATCCGCCACCAAATGTGGTGAACCTCCCACCATTGCTATTCCCAAGTCCGTATGCCACTCCTCCAGGCCACACCGCATCCTTATATAAATGTGTCCCTATTTTGTGTCCCGCAGCTGTGAAAGCCTTGTCCATGGCTATCGATATGCTTGTAATTTTGGCATTGGGCATTCGACTGAAGTGGAGGAGATGAGTTGAGGCGTCAACAATGGCGATGTTCATATCAACCCCTATTTCTTTGGCTTTCATTTCCGATGCCGCGATTGCTACCTTGGCCCCTTCCAACGTGAGGCATTCTATATGTTTTGTAGCCATTGGGAAGTTGTAGGAGGGTGTAATTGATTGAGAGGTAATGGAGTTGAATGATGTCGTTCGCGAGTGTTTGGCATACGTTTAGCCGAGGCCCACGATACAAGGATGGTGGTGGGGTGGGAGGAGATTGGGAGTGTCACCATACTCACGACGTTCAATTTTTCCATATTCATAGAAGCAATTCGTAGTTTTCATATCTGTATATAATACTAAACGGAATTGAAGAGAGGTCCAAACCTAGCAGAGAGGGAAAAGGGGGAAGAGTGCTGACGAGATACTTTGATATCGTTTAGCTCATCTAAGACCAACCACCTCATCAGGTTTCGTAGCTCTGGCTCAAATGGTTCATAACAAGAGAAGACAATCGATGAGCAATACACAGCAGATTTAACGACTGTCAACTTTTTTTACTCGTTTAAAATGAAATATAAAAGAGCGAGATGCTACATGAGGGAACCGCAACCTAAGAGCTACATAGTACAAGTATTACGATACGCACTATACAACAGAATTTGCTTACATCAATAATAATATCATTAGAAACCTAAGCTTGCAAAAGATCCATCTCGCAAAGTCCTTGAGAATGGGGAAAACATAAAACTAAAATCTCACTTTCAAGCGCCGCACCCATTCAATTTATGAAATATCTAAGAAAAGCCTATTTCTATTTCAATACAAGCCTTTGAAATAAATCGAAACTAAGGCGATCAAATGAAGGCATCTAGATGTTATTTTAAGGTTAGAGCGAGCTTAAAAGTGAGCTTGTCTAGGACATAATACGCCAAGCATAACCGTTTCCCGTCTGTCTCGCTAAAGCCCCTTTCCAGCATGTATTATAAACGTCAAGCTAAGGTCGAAATCCTGAGATTCAATAACATGGAACATAAACCGACCGAGAATGTGACATTACCAGTGCAACATGCTCTCTAAGCTTGACGTTGAATACGAAAATATGTACGCCAAGCCTGCACAGTGATCACAAATCAATTTCGATTCTTTCCTAAAAAGTTTACTTCCTCGTATCCAAGTCCTGGAATTTGGGGCCCCACACAATATTATGTTGCCCTAGAGGCATTATAGTCTTTTTCGGGGGTTTTACTATGGGACTAAGGTATACTATGTCATATTTCAAAGCCAGGGCTTTGGTAGAGGCGACATTTCAGTTCATATGGTTCCATATGGTCGTATTCGAACACGAGATATTGCTTATGGAAGAGCTTATCACTCTCATCCAAAATTAATTCTAAGCCACTATATAACCGAGCAAATGCCCAGAAGCTCTTGAAGTGTAGCTAAATTCTTCATTCTTCTGGCTACAGTTTGTTTCTTACCATCGTATCTTCGCCATGCAGCATTTAACCACCATATTCGCAATGACCACTGTTGCACTTGCAATGCCTTCCTTTAAAGGTAATATCGGTACTTTCGGGTCTACTGACCATTCCGTCACCCCGGCTATGTGCACCGATTCAGAAACCTCTGGCTCAACCCCTCGAGGTGATGGGTTTTGCAGCACACCTGAAGCCGAATTTGACTGCTGTTGTAAGTAGTCCATCTCAGTCACTCTTACTTTTTATTGGCGATAGCAAACTAACGGCTGTACAGACAAGTTCTCTGACTACCCGGGCCTAGATCAACTCCAGCACAACCTTACATTCATTTTCATGCCAAATAACTTCCATTGTGATCTATACATGTAAGTCAGAGCGGGGTGGACAGAAGTGCCTTTTATTAATGAGCCGCTGTTTAGGGATAACAGATGCAGTGGTGACTTCACCACTACTTCAAGCGGTGAAAACGACCTTTCTAATCCTGAATTTGGAAATGTTGCTTTCAATGATAAGACGCAGAGCTTCAAATGTTTCCCTGCGTAAGGATCACTTGTTGGACTGCGTGCCATACTGTGAGAATATAGAAAAAATGGCAAGGCGCTAAATGCTACTGCATGAAGAGATAGAAGAAATGTCTAAGCACACATATATTGTTTTCATCTTTTTCATTAATTTAGTTGAAACTCTAGTGTCTTTACTTTCATGTGTGATACATTTTCAATTTCCATCGGTTGCTCAAGAATCAATACGGAATCTTAACCAGAATCTGTTGCTCCCATGCGTAAGAATTTGTATCCAAACGGGCCGTTGGAGTGCCAATCTGTAAATAAACAGCCAAGTGAACTAGCGCCAGCAATCACCAAAGTATCGAGGATGCCAGTGCATTCTCTGGCCAGAGTATGTGGTTTAGTGGGTGTTAGATTTGATGGAGGAGGATCCGGAGGTTGCGAACCACGTCAATTATCCGAACTGCTGTTGTTTGCGGTTGTAATTTGAAAATATCTTTCAATTTTCATTTCGTGTTCTTTGATGTCCAGTTCGATTGCTGTGATTCTCTCTTCCACCTCTATGCATTTGTCATTCATATCCAACAGCTCTTCGAAGCTGACTCCTGAGAGCAAGTCATGTCTTCGCTCGAGGACATGTTTCTTATAGTCCAAAGCATCATCGAGGTGCTTTTGGAGGTCCCGAAGTTGAATTAGCGTTGCACCAGCCATTTTAATGCTGGTCGAGGTGGCTACCGAAACGGTGTGGACCCATGCAAGAATGCCTTGCTCTTTTTCCAGATCAATGAGCTCATCAGAAAAGAACTTGATGTCCACTTCTTGATCGATATTGGATCCTCGAAGAAGACTAATTATTTTCTCCTGGAACCTTTGGATTTGTTGCTCTTTGCATCGATATACATGTTCTTTATGCGTGTAATCCGGGCTGTCCGTTGTCTCAAAATTGTCAAACATCTCTTCCCGCAGGACCTCTATGGAAAAGTTGATGCTATCAATCTCAGAGGTGTGAAGTGAAAACTGGCTGGAGGCTTGACTGGACATATTGGTTGAGGAAGACATGACTTTTCTTTCTTTGGGGTAGGATCCCAGAGAAGTAGGATGCTAGAGCGAAATTTGCAAGATGGTGCAGTGGACTTGGGTGTGCTGCTGTGGTATCTTATGGAAAGAGAATGAGTGTTGTGCTGATGTGACTAACTGGTTTTTTCTCGAGTGAGTGAAATGAGGTTGGGGAGAAGAAACATAATGGACGAGGAGGTGGCATCTTATACTTCTTAATGGATTCAGTTATCAACTGAGCTGCTGGCGGAGCTTTAGTCTACCACATATTTCTATATAAACTTGACCTATACCCATGTTTGGTATAGTATATCACTATGTAAACTGCCTATCGGCTAGTACTGGTTTGAAGACTCACAAACTTTCTCATCTCAGAGATTTGGGGAATCGAATCAGACTCATATCATGAAGTATTTGTCTTTTGATATAGTTCGAATGTTGAGGTCCAATTGATTTACGGACCTATTGGATTCTCCCTCAACTATCCAGGAAAATGATCAAAGCACTGTATGTACACAGTATAGCTGCTCCAATCCAGGATATGTTTTGGCATCCTTTACCTAGAAAATCTAATTATTGCTGATTTGTACTTCAGATAGCTGTGAGGACCTCACAGGGTTCGCTTAAATTATAATAAATGAAACCAGTTGCGGAACTAAACTGTTTCTATCAGCCTTGCCAGCCTTGTTCTGGCAATTAGCACAAGGTTGCCCCACCTTCCTCCAGACTTCACTTCACTCCAACAAATTCTAAACTCTGCTTTCACGAACTCATATTATGACAAAATTCCGGCCATGTATAGACCTGCACTCAGGTCAGGTCAAGCAGATTGTGGGAGGTACATTAACTGATGCCTCAGCGGATTTGAAAACGAACTATGTCTCCAAACTTCCAGCGGGGTACTTTGCGAAGCTATACAAGAACAACAAGTTGGGAGGTGCCCATGTTATAATGCTCGGGCCAGGGAATGAGGATGCAGCCAAAGAGGCACTTACCGAATGGGAGGGAGGTCTACAGATTGGCGGAGGAATAAATGACAAGAACGCCGCGCAATGGATCGAATGGGGTGCTGAACGGGTAAGCTCTGGCAGTTTAGTCATCATTTCTGAATACTGATTCAAGCAGTAGGTAATAATTACTTCTTTTCTATTCCCGGAAGGTGAATTCTCTCAGATACGCCTCGACAATGTTCTCTCCTCCCTAGGTGGCGACAAGCAGAAGCTCGTCATTGATCTCAGTTGCCGGAAGAAAGGTACTACATGGTTTGTGGCCATGAATAAGTGGCAGACAATCACTAGTATGGAAATTACGGAAGGTAATAATGTTCGGCTTTGTTTTTGAGATGGCCTGCTGACTTTGGAACAGAAACAATCAAATTTCTGGAGCCATACTGTTCTGAATTCTTGATCCATGCCGCTGACAATGAAGGCTTGCAGAGAGGAATAGATGAGGAACTGGTTGAAAAGCTTGCCACGTGGTGCAGTATACCAGTTACATATGCTGGGGGTGGAAGGAACATAGATGATTTAGAGCTGGTCAAAAAGTTGAGCTGCGGTAAGGTCGATCTCACCATTGGCAGCGCGTTAGATATATTTGGGGGTTCAGGAGTAACCTTCGATGAGTGTGTAAATTGGAACATAGAGCAAACGACGCCCTGAATAAAAAGACTTATCAATAATAGCTTACGCATGTGTATGTGTAACACCTATTTGTAAGCCTGGGATTATTTCAAGTTGGCCCAGTACTTTTCACACCTTGCACAAAATATACAAAGGTGTTACATTGGTTAGATCTGCCACTTCTAAGTTGATAGCTTACCTCCAACCACGCTGTCTTCAGTTGGGAAGTATATTTTGTAAGGTTTTGGATGTGGTAGGTGGGAACTATGGAGACCTAAAAGAAAACTATCGCTGGCAGCATTAAGTCTGGCCAAACCCTATCAACTAACCATGCGGAAGCCTCCATGACAAGGACCTTCAAGCGGGACCATCAGCCTGAAATCCAATATCAAGAATGTAGAATCCACTATGAACAACTCTTCCACTTGCAAGTGGTACTGCTATCCTGAACAAATGAGCACTGTGATAATCCCTGACGGAAAATTACTTCTATAGAGAAATTGTGTTGCTTTAGATTGGTGAGTGTGGTTCAGCTTAGGTAGTACGAACTTCTAAGCCCTTAAACAGGGAATATTTTGTCAAAATCTCGTGGAAATGCATCACACACGAATATAGATCCAAGGATAATTGAAATAGGGCTAGTGGCCCAATTCCTTCGGTACTGTCTGAAAAACTGTGGTGCTGGCAAAATACCTGTCCGATAATCAATAAATTAATCATAATATGTTTTCCATGCTAGCCTCCCAATCTACTTAGCACTTTGTTCAAAACCGAACACTAGTGTTGCCGCAGCTTTTTATTCATCCACCACGCTCCAACCTTGAATTCTTCTTGATTTATTCACGCTAATGCTCCACCATAAATACCACAATCTTCCACGAAATCAAACAAACCACAGAATCAACAATCAACACAAAGCTTTTGACTGATTGGTAGTTGGTTGGGTTCTTGAAATGGAACAAACTCTTAAGGATAAAGCTTTTGGGCAAGCCGCTTCTGCACAAAAGAGAAAGGCTGAGACTGAGAGAGCCTCAGAGCTAGACACTATCCACCGCCCTGGCAGTAAGGCAAGATCTACCAACATACAGGACAATATAGAGAGAACCTCTAGAGAGGATACTACAGAGCACATTACTAAAAAGACAAAACTTTTCAAACGGGAAGCCCATTCTACTGGTAGAGATGTTAGCTTTGGAACCGCCAACCCTGAGGAATTCCATTCTACCAACCAAGGTTCTAGTATTGAATCGTCACTTCAAGAGTCTCCTTTGGGTCTCCAGCTCTGTATCCTTCCCACCATTGAGCCAGGTTCTCCAGCTGCGCTACTTGATGGCTACGCGATGTATCTCTTCAAACACCTCTTCCAAATTGCGAAGGTTGGAAAGATGATCAAAGACATGAAGGCGGACATGGAGACTAGACAGCAGACAAAGATCGACGTCAAGAATGCTCTACTAAAGGACATCTCTGATATTAGACTGCGAAAGTTCATCGTTTTTGCTTGCAACACGGACATCAATAGCGATAAGCTCACCCCACATCGTTTCGTAGGACCTAGTTCCCGTCGCATCCGCAAATATTATCCAGATCTGGACTCATGCAAAACGAATTTGCAACGATTTCTCTGGCACTTGTTTATCTGGCGGCTCTTTGGATTCAGCAGACTTGAGGTCATCGACAAACTTTACCACGCAGCAACTGTTGAGGAATGCTTGGGAATTCTTTCGGATATTGATAAATGCTCTGAAAAGCCACTTACGGTTATTGGTGCATACGGAAACTTCCGTATCCCTGTTGAGAAGCGTCATACTGTTCTTGATGGACTCTACAGTCTCTCACAGACTTTGGCCCAAAGCCTAATAAGCGCACATATGTCATTCTCCTCAGTGCTGGATGCCATAGAAACACAAGATATTTTGTTTCTGCAACGCAAAGGTCTTGTTGCCTGGCTCGTGGTATGTGACTTAGCGGAATGGAATCTCTGTTCACCACCTACTGTCAAGGAACTCGTGAATAAGATTGGAAACCCACCTTTTGTCAAGGGAAAGAAAAGTAGAGGTGGTTCAGGGACTTTAGAGGCACTGTTTGTGGTGCAGGAAGCATGTAAGCTGGAGTTTCCATTCAGCACATCAGAACAGCTCCAGGAGATGCTTACACAAGTGCTTGATGCTTTGAAGTATGCCATTGGAGATGAGTGCATAGAGTTACAGAATCGGGAGTTGTCTATGGCGGACATGGAGCATATGTTGTGCAAGATCAGCAGAGCATCAAAGATTGGAGTCAGGAAGAGTGGAAAGCAAGAAGATTAATGATTGAGGCTTGAATATTCGTTTCCAGAATTAATTATGTCCATGCCAGGGAGACTTCTTTATAACGCAAGAGCCTGGGAAGCATCTTTCTACACCTTGTGAGAATTTGCGGCCGTGGCTTAGGTAGCTTACTTTATTCTCAATCCAATTCTTGAAAGTTTGTCAAACTCGTTTACTTTTCCCACGGATGATTTTAAACTATATTGTTTTGCCACTGACCTATACCCAACTTTGGAAAAAAGATGTTACAATGTGTCGAACAAATTGATAGCAATGTCTTACTCAATTCTGATTTAATTCCTCGACGGGAAAGCTTAACGTTCGCCTACAAATTTAGGCTAATAAGTACACTCTTTGCCATTTTGCTATATAAATTCGTGATCAGCAAAGTCTTTTGACTTTGCTTAGTGCAACGGTCTTAATAACACCGTGTTGAATTTCCGCTTTGAGAATTGCCTACTGAATAACTCTTATCAAAATTCTTCTATGCAAATATTTTAATACAAGTAGCAATATCCTACCTCCAAAGCTAGACTCTTGTACTATCAGAATGATCCACAACTTTCATCTGGCCTCAAAAGCGACAGCAAACAGAGTAATACTAATTCCTGTTGTGGATTCAGATAATTCTTAGGTGCCACGTATGAGAGTTCAAGGGTGATGATTCTATTTGTAATCGCAGACCAAGTACTGATGTCGATAGAGTACCAATCTTTTCCAGGCTCCGAAATTTACAAAAGTAGGTTTCTTTTTGGCGAAATTCAACCCAAATCGAAGAAAATAAGGCACATCCAAGTTTGAATTCACTAAGTAATTTGTGGAATGATGGAACTGGAAGTAGTATGGAGTCAGAACTGAATAGGAGAGAGCTCTAATGTATCGAAACTAGCTTCAAATCGGTAGGGCGATGTATATACGGCTAAGATCCCGAAGGAGCTTATACTCTTTAATTATATATGCTACTATTTAATACGCGTTGTTATAGTTATACCATGCGATTTCCGCGCTCTTAATTCTATATAGATATCTATTTATTCTAATCTTCTTAATTCTCATCTGGATAAAAGCTAAGCTATAGACTTTAATTAGTTTAAAGTATAAGTCATTAACTTTACTATCTAAGTTAGGGAATTATTTACGAAATAATATTTCCGTTTTCCCCCTAGCTTATTGCGCATATATTTGTACTTTATATTAAGCGTTAATTATTCTCTTGCAAAATGATAGTAACTATGGGATCCATGGTAGCGTTAACTTTGCTGCTTGTCCTCACCACTTTGGGGTCCATACTTTATTTTTGGGCCTATTCCGGGATTGAACCGGAGACCTCTTACAAGTATAAGGAATCGTGAGATGAATTCAAAGCAAAAACTCTACCACCGAACTATCGGTCCTCTATGCCTGTTTATTTTCAAGTATATTGAATTTAGGAAGGACGGAAGTAGGTACTCGGAGTAATTAGTTATGTTGAACTAAAGAACTAAAATCTAACTATTGTGAGGTGTAGACGTTGGTAAGGGATGGGAGGCTTCTAAGCCTCACGTGACCAATCATATGGCTATAATATAAATCACATGATACAGTCTTGACTTCTCAATAAAGTATATAATTTCGGGATTATAAAATCGTAGAATGATTTTGGTTATTTCTTTCCCGCAGGATAACCTTTATAGTTAGCAATACAGATTGTTTACTTAGTAACGACTTCAATTCTATTTGAGGATCCCCGAATTCTAGTTAACTACTTCTCCCACAATACCAATCCGACAACCCTTTAGCCCTACACGGTAGGATATTAGGATCGTTACAATTAGCTCTTTTCAAAGGCCTAAATAGCCAGAGCAATCCTACCTTCGTTTTAAGTCATTTGAGCGATAATTTGTTAAGTTATTAATATTGCACAATAGGGTGTTACGAAACAAAAGGTGAAAGAGCACAGGGCGCTTGCCGGTGTAACTCGCTTACCACCAACTTTACATTAATCCAAGCCTCAGGAAACCAATTATTTAACAAGATTATTGTGATAATAATAAAACACGTGGTTCAATCACTGGTCACACGTGACCATAAATTAACTACCTTACCTTGATAAGCCACTTGCTCCTCCGGCAACTTCTTCTCTCTTTACTGTACATTCCCACAGGCTATACTTATCAGCCAAGGGTTACCAGTCCCCAAGTCTTCCCAGATAGCAATTCCCAATGTCTGCGATATAATCCAACCTGTCCCACTCGAGCAATCACAGAGCCTTGCCTTTCTACTAAAAATAACACGACTCTCTCAATATTTTGAGTGACAACAATGAAACTAAAGCGATGTCGAGTCTGTGCAGTCCACCAGCTTCGGGGGAGAACCATAGGTCTTGCAGTAATTTGGTTTCCTTTGTCGTCTAAAACCAGGCAATGAATATACGGCGACTTAGTGTCCAACAACGAGTTAAGAGTTGGTTCTATTGACAGGATAACCATCGTTGTCCAAAAGACAAGGAATCCAGTAGAGCACTCATTTGGAGTTTTGCCGGCTTCGTACATCTTCAAATCCATACCTGGATTCTGATACTGTTCTGGACTCCAGTCTCTCATGCTCTTTACCCCTTCTGCATTATCCTGTTCTTCATTCTTCATTTTATTATTGATGATTTTGCACAAATCTCCGTTCTGGAGAAGTTTGTACCAAGTGACAACAGAGCGATGCAATAGGTTGTCCGAATTATAGACTATCTGACCAGGCCACGACGCCCATGACCACGATGGGAACTCTTTCCTCCGCTGCAGTTTTGCAGATATGGGAGTTCTGTATGAGCACTCGTAATCCCAGAGAAGAGCCCGTTCAAATGCCCGTTCTGGCAAGCCCCAGAGAATAGGGCTTTGATATATATGTGAAAACAGTTTTAAGACAGCCATAGACGCCTTGAGCACATCGGATTGATAGGAAAATTTTCTCGTGGTGTACTCGTGTACGAATTCTGCAAAAGGGCTGAGCAACAAGAATTTTTGTATGCGGTCAAATCTTGGTGGGCTGAGCCATGCTATTTGGCCTTTGGTGGTTGCTGGCACCTGCAATTTCATTTGCACTGTGTCTTCGCTCCTGATTCCTGAGCGGCACTGAAAGTAGATTTGATGGAATGTGAAAATCAAACATCTGCGAGAAAGCAAACGCTCTTGGTACGTCCAGCCACGTTGATTCCAAGGTGCAGAGTCTATGATTCCGATCCTAGGGTCACTCGGTAGAGCCGTTCGCAAGATGTATGACCCGACCCTCTTTGTGAGTTGAAATGGAATCCTTGAATTCTCTTGTAGACCAGGGAGGCCGGTATTCGCATTGCTTCCTGCAGCTGCAACGATGGTTAAGATTGAAGATGAGTAAATCCGATCCATTTGAGCAATTTGTTCGATTTTATCGCGATCAGATTGCTGGTTTATACAGACGGCATCAATCCATAAATATCGTTCACCAAGGTTTTGAACAACGTTGGTTGCATCTCGAATCGTCTTAGGAAGCTTATCAAAGACCGTTTTAAGATCAAGGACACCAGTCTTTGTATTCCAAACAGAATCCATCATGTTCATCTTCACCCCTCCCCACGTGTAACTGAGAACAACGTAGCGACAGTTTGTTGGCGCCTGTATGAGATGCAACGTACGAACTTCAATAACCTTCATATTAATCGGCTGCTCGTCGTCGACGTCCGTGTTCCGACGACACTGTTCATGCTTATTACATTCAAGTATCCATTCTTTCACCATTTCGAAGTTCATTTTTGCAGGAACATTACGTGCATTGTTTGGAAGGGGTCCTATACTTGGCGCACCTTCACTCTCCTTGGCGAAAAGTATTTGATGATGCCGCTGGAATTGAACGGTAGCCTCCCAGCCAAAGGGATCTCTGCATGACAAGCGAACCTCCAATGCCTTGATAGGAAATTCATGCCGTCGGAGTGATAACAGAGCACGGGATAAGCCTATATTGTTGTCTGAGCCGAGATTATGCTCAACAGTATAGCATACCAGGTGACAGAGAGGGCAAAATTCCCTCTGGTAAGCATCTTTCCAGCAGCCTAAGTACCAATCTCTAGGGAGGCGCCTCTTGAATTCTTGTCCACCAAGGAGCCAGCCTGTAAAATCAAAGTGTCGGCACACGGAGCAAACAGCTATATTATCTAGGTGCTGCTCGTACTTAGAACGGCGGATATCACGAGACAGACTTTGTACTGATTTAACTCACCTCAATCTTGTCAAGTGCTAGGTCTAACCCAAAAATGTCGAGCAAACCAAATCGGGAAGGCCGCCGGGCGGCGCGGGTTTGAGACTCAAAGAATCCAGATTGGATTAATACTCTTCCTTCCACGGGGTGGATTCGTAAGGCTACACGCTTGTCAGAGGGAAAATTAACACTGAAAAGGATGCAATTAGGCATTATCTAACAAAAGACTATAGACCGCGAAATTTTGAACTTTGAAGATAAGTAGCTGTCGCTGTTGAGTTATTAAATTAAAGCATATAGAGATAAGTGTCACGAACCCCGCCTTGCAGCTCTTGGTTATGTTTTGGCGGTAGCTGTGCTACACAGAAAACCATTACTTACGGGTCACGTGACCGACATCAGGACCTCAGGACCTTAGGACCTAGCATTGGTATGAAATGATATATATAAGTAAATAGTTGTATTAGATAGGAGCTTCGTGCTCAAACCTTTATAGTTTGCAATATAGATTGTTTACTTAATAACAACTTCAATTTTATTTGAAGACCCTGAATTAAAAACAAAAAAAAGTCAATCACAGGGTCTAATCCGGGATCGAACCGGAGACCTCTTACAAGTATGAGAAATCGTGAGATAAACCCAAAGCAAGAATTCTACCACTGAACTATCCGTCTCGTCTCCTATCTTAACCGAGCAAATCATATCCACTTGCCTTTTTCAAGATTTGTCACTAGCACGTGACCATCACATCCTTTTTCTTTCAGGGTTTCTGATTATAATAGTTTTCCTTCGCATAATTATTCACAGCATGGAAAAAAATGGGGATTATATTCACGAGAAATGCTGTTGGAATGCGACACACTGCGAAATAAAACAAAACGACACTATGAGAGAGGGGTCAAAAAGAAAAGAAACGTTAGACCATGCTATATTTCTAGTTGTATTATTATATCATTCTCGATAAATTACCCAAGCACGGTCTCCAGTAATCATTTTCTAGCACCGCCATGCAAGAAACTCTCCAAGATATATCTCTTCCTCTCCTCCGTTATCCGTTTCTCCTTTCCAAGTACTTCCTTATTCCTAAATACAACACCGGCGAACAAATCCGCGTACGCTTTCTCCACCGCTCGTCGGTTTTCTACCTTCTCTTCGTCTTCTTCGCGTGGTGGCCTTTTCCAGCTCAAACTCAGGCTCCGTCGTATTGAACCGGTGGCTTTCATACTCTCCCTCCATCCAGTCTTGGGAAGCGGTGCCAGGTCATTAGCTACACGCGCTAAAGTGGACGTTAGAAAGACGAAGGAGATATTGTGGTTCGGTGATGATGCTAGTACGTCAAGAACCCAGGCTCTGGTTTCTTCGACATCGGTGAGCTGCTTCGCGCCGCGGGCTGTAATATCAGCATCAAGTTTGGCCCACAATTCTTCTGTAACTAGCCCATCGGTGAGGCTTCCTAACCAAAGAACTAAGATCTCTGCAACAATTTCCAGTTTTTCAATCGCAGGTGCTTCTGGAGGGAATGAATCGTTAAGCTTCTTGGAGGAGTCCAAGGCGTCTAGAATATTGGATTTGTATCGTTCCCGTGCTTTCAAATCCTTGAAAATCCATGACTTAGGATCGAAGGGCCATCCCGGGGCTTCTTTGGGAACCTGGGACGTATCGAGCATATGGGCGTCTGCGAGAACACGCTCCATAAGTGACTCGATGATTTCGGTGATTTTGAAAAGCTCTCTGGGTGCAGACCAGCGCACCTCTTCCTTATTGCTGATTGGGCCTGAAGGATCGCCTTTTTGGCGGGCAGGCAGGGCTCGAACACCACCTTCAGGGACTCGGATTAGTTCATCGACGGAGCGTCCGCAGCAAGATTGCAACCACAAGGCGTGGACGGGAACAAAGTGATCTCTTCCATCAGTTACACGAAGGACTAAGACATCGTCTAGTTGCTTTGCTCCTTGATTGAGAGCTTGTACAAGAGGAATGTCTTCGATGAATACCTCTACTGTACAGTTTATGGTATCACCGGGTTCGAGAACTACCTCTCTTTTCGTATCTTCAAGATTGGGCTTATCGTCAGATACCTCAGTTGGGACAAAACTAACGTTCAGCCATGAAGGAGCAATTTGGTCACCGTCCCCAGAATCTCCAGGCCGTTCAACAAACGCAAATGTAGACGTCACTTGACTGGTATTTGCGATAGTGATAGTGCGGTATTTGCGTTTTTGGAAGGACACTGCCCCAAAGTTAACACCTTCATCATTCCCAGGAGAAAAATTAATAGTATCTTGCAACTCATCATCGGCATCTTGAGAATGGTCGATAACGATAGTAATGCCTGGCCGGCCTTCGTTTTCTGCTTTATCGAGCTCACGAGCAACTTCTTGTTGAATTTTCGATTTTAACTCAGGAACCACGGCATCGTAGTCAAGTGTGAACACAGCAACTAAAGGCTTATGATCCGATGACAATACTCTCTGGTGTGAGGTGTAGACATCCAGATGTATTTTATCTACAAAACCCTCCTTGGTGGTTACCTCATCATCGTTGTCCTCATTGTATTCGTCGTAAGAGCTTGTTACAGTCGTGGATTCTTCTTGAGTCTTCGTTACAGTTTCTTCACCGTCATCTTCTGGGTCATAATCAAACAAAACATCTTCATCATCCCCTGCAGTGTCGATTCCTCTAGCTTTCATTTCCTCGTCCTTCTTTTTCGCAACTTGCTCTTCTTGGTGGATGCTGTCATATTCCATTTTGTCTTTACGAGTTCTGAAAAGAATTCGATCACACCAACTCGGCGATCGCTTTTTCTCGCTAGAATCAAATAGTCCCATACTTCCAACATCGTACTTGTAGGTAGGAAGAAACGTGACCGGCCCTTCCCTCCATCCATCGTGGAATGCTTTCTTTTGCTTCTGCATATGCTTCAATTGGTCATGTGATAATAACGAATCAAGCGTAGCCTGCAAGGATGCCGGATCTTGACTTGGGTCTTGCACAAAATCATCTGGATCGGGTAGGTCGATTGAAGATTGATTTCCGCTATCAAACGCTCTGCCAGTTCGAAGAAAGTCGTTGCCTGTATCCTCGTCATCACTATCAGGTCCACGAATCATTACGGGACTGTCCATTTCAGCCAACTCCTTCTCTATCTTATCCCTTGAAGATTGCCCAATATCGTACTCCCCTTTAGTATGCAGCATGAGAAGTCTGCGTATATCGTCACCAGGAAGGCCGTCTAA
>Ga0247812_10001091_pt1 | contig 15436 bp, 20 predicted proteins | sample UWRJL149409B1_FD_178011 | JGI IMG/M metagenome (GOLD analysis project Ga0247812, IMG submission 178011) | Plant litter microbial communities from Arlington Agricultural Research Station in Wisconsin, United States - UWRJ-L149-409B-1 | ecosystem: Environmental > Terrestrial > Plant litter >...
GGTTAACACATATAACACATTCTTCAACGTCCTCGAGCCTACTCTCCCCACCATCTTCCCCGGTACTGTCAACACGGGCGAAGACATCTACGTCTGGCAATTCCTTGCCGCAATCGGTATCGGCGCCAGCCCCGAGCAGCAACAACGGCTTGTAATGGCAGTTAAGGATCGTGTTATGGAGACTGTCACTCTAGCAAAGACACTCCCCCCAGCCATGTCTAGTCAAAGACTTGCCAACGTTAATCTCTTCATGCGTTCTATTGGTTTGGATGTTGAACTACTTGCATGAGAGGGTGCAGCAAATGTTTTTGATACATTTCGTTTTCGCATTAAATTTCGCATTTCCCTACGCACGATTACTAAAGTCGTCAGAAAGGCATTGGCGTAGGTTCTTAGTGATTTGAATATTGGGGAATTTCGTTTAGCTCTCGGCATCAGCATTGTGATCTGTTTAATTGCGTAGCGACTTTTGTTTTTGCCATGGAAAACACGGCTAGAATATACAACAAAAGCTGAGTGCTAAGGATACAAAGTCCATGATGAAATGGATGAATAAAGGGACTAAAAATAAGAGCATTGAGCATTTTTAAGCCCGTCTCGCTCCTATATTTCTGGCCTTTATTTGGGCTGAGATGAAGAAATCGGGTTTGTGGTTGGACCTTTGTGCTTAAGACTTACTATATAGGATCATCTTGAATCATGACAGGATGGTATGGGGCAAGACATCTACATCAATACAGCAACGTGAACCATGACTATATTTCGGCCAACTAGATTGTGAATTCCGTCCGGCTACCGAAACGGAGCAGTTGGGTAACGCAATACACATGTGTCCATATCCGCTGCATGTCCACATCTACAATTAATTTATCTCAGAATTCAACGAGACTGTTGATTATATATATCCGAGACAACAAGAGGGTTGCCCAGAGTCAAGTGATCTAGCCCATGTTGAGCATACAGGAATACGGGAACAATATCCACAATTTGAATTCCGCTACGGAGTTCAAGCACCAACAATTGTATCCCGTCTTCCACTCAGCACGTACTATTTACTGTACAGCTATTCGTTCCGCCCCAAGCCAGTGGAGCAACGCCCTTCAGTGACAATACTGTTACGTAAAGTTACATGGCATCAAGTACCAAAATGTGCATTTTCTTCTTCCCCCCTCCCCCCAAACTTTGAGCGGATCCGGCCGCTTTGTCATTGAGCATAGCCGGCCCCCGGCCGACGTAACAACGTCCATGGCATTTTTTTTGAAAAGAAAATGCTTTCCTCACGATCTATTTCTAATGATCACATTTGGAAAACAGTTCTGGTGCTTTTCCAAAATCCAAAGGCATATATCTCGTATCCCACCACAGAAAGTGGATAGAGATAACTCTCACCGTATCCACAAATAAATAAATAGATCAAATTCACATATATCGCATTCTTTCAAATCTCTGGGGAGGGAAAGTTGGCAAAGGTACCTTATGTCCCAGCACCAGGTTAACTCATTTGGCTCACTGTGTTATACAGTAGATCCGTGGATCACAACACACGGAATTCTGGGGAATGAACCCCGTAGGATCTAATTTAGCAGAGGACAGCTGCCTAAAAGACCAATTCAATAATGTTGCCAACTCAAGTTCAGGTTCACTATCTCGCAATGTCAAGAATGCTACCGTAAACACACCAGAGCATCCAGTTTCCAACCAATCTGGAACTGAGACAACAAATCCCCAAGGACCATTTCGGTCAAACGTCGACAACATCAGCATTGAAAATGAGTGTGATGATGATAAAGACAACTTCCCAGAAGGCGGACTCAGAGCATGGCTTGTCGTTCTAGCGGCATTCTGTGCTAGTTTCTCAGTGTTTGGGATTATCAACAGCACAGCAATCCTTCTAGATTATTTCAGTGCCAATCAGCTTAAAGAGTATAGCCCTGATGCCATCGGCTGGATTTTCGGGTTCTCCCTTTTCCTTACATTTTTCTGTGGTGCACCCATTGGACCAATCTTCGATGCTTACGGACCACGAGTCTTAGTGTTCTGTGGAAGTATTCTCTTGGTGCTCTCCATGTTCCTATTAGGAGAATGCACCAAATACTGGCATTTCTTCCTCGTCTATAGCGTCCTCAACGGCCTCGGCGGCGCCCTGATCAATACACCAAACATCGCTTCAATTGGCCATTTCTTTCTTGTAAAACGAGGGAACGCTACAGGAATAGCCATGACATCGGGAAGCATAGGTGGTATTGTCTTTCCACTCATGCTCCAACGTCTCCTCCCCACCGTCGGCTTTGCCTGGTCTATGCGAATCGTTGGTTTTATCTTGCTTTTCCTCCTGATCATCGCGAATATTTTACTGCGTAGCCGACTTCCCAAAAAACCTATGACAAGCTTCCGCAGTATGTCGCCTGATCTATCAGTTTTCAAGGACCTGCCGTTTGCCTTTGTCACTATTGGGATTTTCCTCATGGAATGGGGCATTTTCGTACCATTAACATACATCACATCCTACTCAATCGCTCATGGGCATAGCACCGCATTCGGCTACCAAGTGCTTGCTATTCTTAATGCTGGCTCTTTCTTCGGCCGGTTTTTTGCTGGGATTGTCGCCGATATGATTGGGAGGGTGAATACTTTAATCTTGAGTATTCTGCTGTGCATAATCGCTTGTTTCGCACTTTGGCTCCCCGCAGGCGACTCTTCTGCCATGATTATTGTTTTTGCTGTGATCTTTGGCTTTGTCAGCGGGTCCAATCTAAGTCTCAGTCCCGTTTGTGTTGGCCAGATGTGTAAGACCGAACATTACGGGAGGTATTTTGCTACCTGTTGGATGGTTGTGGCTTTCGCTACTCTTACGGCATTGCCACTTGCAGGTGCGTTATTGACGGCACTTGAGGGGGACTTTTGGGGTCTGATTGTTTTTGCCGGATTGTCGTATGTGGCAGCTGCTGCGGCGTTGATTGCAGCGAGGGTGCTGAAGGTTGGATGGAAGATTAGGGTAGTATATTGATTCAACATGCACGATGAGAGGTCGTGGGTGGGGTGGATGGAACAAAAGGTGTGGTTCGTTCATTGATGGCCTATTTTCGAGGGCAAAAAATGGAGGGGTTTCATAATTCAAAGAACAGGAACCTGAATGTATAAAGTTCACATGTTAATGAATAGAGGAAGTTGCTCATTGGAATATCCAAAATACAACTGATTCAATAAGATAGCCTAGTCAGATCACTTTCCATGTAAAGACATTACTGTGTCCAATGGCCGACCCCCTTCAGCAAAAGTGACACTTATTGTGAGTCTTTTTGTAACATACCTCAGAAGACCAGCTTAGTGTGTGTTTCTTTCATTTCGTACAATATGCCTACAAAGTCTCCGTTTTTCATGACTCAAGTCGACCAGATACCCACGATACCGTCCCTTCTTCCCTCTGTCAGATAACCATCCTTAATCCTCACCCTCTCTACAATCGCCGGCGTCCTATTCTGCTCCTCAGAAGTAACACCAGAACCACAATCCCAATGTCTGCCATCGGTTTTATCATACACTTTCGCTACATTTTCGCCTGCCGCAGAGACGATTCTTCTGACATCGAACATCATGCTTGTTATAGGGGAATCATATGCGTAGGCATCGTGTATTGCTCCTGTTCTAAGATCCCAGATCTAGGTTGTGTTAGTGGGTCGTTCGCCTGTAAATATTGGGTAGGGGCATATATACCCTAATACTTCTATCCAAACTCCCAGTTACCAAATGCACATCGTCGAATTGCAAACAGGTGACTGGCCCGGTATGTCCCACAAGACTGCGATGGACTTGTCCACTTCGGAGATCCCATAAACGCACCATACCATCAGCAGTACCACAAGCTAGAGCAGCATCGAAAACCTGGACCGCACCGACAAAATCCGCTGACGTGTCAGGTGCTCGACCTGTTTGTCTCCAGGCACCTTCAGATGAGCCCATACTGGCAGAAGCTTGTGCTGCTGCCCACATTACATCCAGAGTTTGCACGCAGCGACCTTTCTCGAGATCCCATTGGCGCAGTGTTTTGTCAGCTGATCCCGATATGAGAGTATCGCCTCTCATATACAGAGCAGTGACTTCATCCACATGAGCCTCCAGTGTAAATAGCGGGCAGTCAGTCATAGTGCCCATTGGAGGAAGATCATGTTGCTCGTCTTCTGGGTTTCCAAATGCTAAAGGATCTTCATCTTCCTCTACATCATCTTTGTTGATGCGATTATCTTGAGGTTCATAACGAGCTTTGCTAAGATCCCATAATCTGATGGTAGCATCCATGGATCCAGTAGCCACGATGTTATCTTCCACTTGAAGTGCTCGAACAGAGGCTGTATGTCCTTCAAGGAGACCTATACATCGGCCGACGTTCATATCCCAGACTCGCACTGTATCATCCAACGCAGCCGTAACCATTGTTCCAAATGGTACGTCAAAATCTAAAGCTGTAATTGAATCCTGATGAGCTTGAATCTCCCTTATCTTAGACCCAGACTCAAAATGTTCGTGCAATATTGGCATAGACTTTCGTCGGATGGTCTTGTGCCGCTTCGGTTTCGTCGGAGTGCTATTGGCGGAAGGCAATTTCTCGTAAATTGATTCGGACATGAATGATGGGTCTTCATTTTCTCCATTCTCCTGTGTATCTTCTTCGGCCTTCAATGTTTGGGCTAGTGCCTCTGATTGATCAAACTCCTCCTGAGCATCTTCAAGTCGACTTTCAACATCCATTACTACGCCAAGTCAGTTCATAAAATGGCAAGGATTTGGGATTACGAACTATCGTGTTCCAGCAGAGCTTCATCCTGCTCCAATCCAGCTAATCGATCCAGGACTATCCTTCGCATGATACCCAGGTTGGCAATTTTGTTATCTATCTCATGGATCTCGCTGCTTGCCATGTTCTTTCGGATGCTCATCATTTCTAGCTGGTGATTTAACGCTTTCTGTTCCTTCTTCAATTTCGACAACGTTGGAGGGCCACTGTCTAACTCAGATTTATCATCTTCAATCAATTTCCTCCCTCTTGATATCTTCCTTCGATGTTTCTTTCCCTCCGGGCTGCTCGGCAGCGTAGCTTGAAACCCCTGGAATAAAGAATATGTATTTTCGTCTTCTGGAATGTTTTCAAGCAAATCGTCGGGTAAAAATGTAAGAGCTCGGTATTGTATTTCTGACGTAGATAGCTTTGATCGTACCATATCTGTAGGAGAAGTTTTTGCGAAAGAGAAGACACTTCTTTGTAGGTTTGGCCGTCGCAATTGCTTGTGCAGGTCGCTCATGGCGGTTTGATAATGGTTGCTTGTCGTTGAATCTGTTAACGGTCCCATGAGATGTCCAGCTGTTGAAGTAACTTTGCGCCCAAATGCCTCCAGCCCGCGAGTCTAGATATAGGCATATTAGGTCCAGAACATTGCATGGTGCAAAGGAAATCATCTACTCACAGATATTATGGTAGACTCCTCGTCCCCTTCAAGGATTGGGTAGCCATTGTGGCTACTTGAACCGGCCATGCGTCCACTATAGCAGTTTTCAAGACATAAACTAGCAAGTTGTCTATTCTGCTAGAGTTTGCTCGTGCAGCCTCTACTTAAGCAGTCTGGTGTTAGTTCTGGATACTTGTTAGAGCTGGACATATCCTGAACCAAACTGATGATGCAGCCACACCTTCGATGTAACAAATGACAGGGGGGAGACGCAAGGCTGCCAGCCGAGCTTCGGCCTGGTTTATAATAACAATAAAGCCAAAGTGAGATAATATTCCTCGGGCTATACAACAACTCGAGGTTTTCGAAATTGTCGGTTTCCGAAAAGTAATTCGTCACCTCATAAATGTTTCAAACACCTCCTAACAAATATTTAGAAAACTACTCATAATATTCTCAACATCTCTCCAAACCCTCCACTCTTAGCAAAGATGGATACAGCAATTGATCTCTCCGATGCTTCCAAAGCTTTGGATCTGTCAAATATTCGTTTTCAGCTCATGTAAATTCTTCCAGTTACCTAAACAGCCATCAATTGCTAACCACAGTAGCCGCTTGGAAGACACAATAACCTTTCATCTGATTGAACGGGTCCAGTTTCCCCTCAACAACACAATCTACAAACCGGGCGCTCTAAAAATCCCCAACAGCGACCTCTCTTTCCTCGACTGGACACTGTGCGAACGTGAAAAGCTTGATTCACTGATCAGACGTTTCCAGTCACCCGACGAATACCCATTCTTCCCAAACTCCTTACAAGAACCGATTTTACAGCCATTACACTATCCCAAAATCCTACATTCAAACGATGTGAATGTCAATGAAAAGATTAAGCAAAGCTATATCGAGAAGTTTTTGCCGGTAGTATGTGCGGATCTAGGACGACAGGATAGAGGGGAGACGGGGGAGCATTATGGTTCTGCTGCGACGGCTGACATCAACTGTTTACAATCTCTGTCCCGGAGGATTCATTTTGGGAAGTTTGTTGCGGAATCCAAGTTCCAGACCGAGACGGAGAAGTTTACGAGACTAATTAAGGCTGAGGATAGAGAGGGAATTAGTGCTGCGATTACAAACGAGGCAGTAGAGAAAAAGGTCTTGGAAAGATTAGGATTGAAAGCCAGGACTTATGGGACGGACCCAAGTATTGGTGCTGAGGCTCCAGTGAAGATAAACGTGGATGCGGTGGTTACTATGTACAAGGATATTGTTATTCCTCTCACTAAGGAAGTAGAGGTTGAGTACTTGATGCAGCGTTTGGATCCCGAGAAGACAATATAGTCAATGGAACCAAAAGATGCTAATTGCAAGGATAATTATTGCTGAGGATTTAAATACTCGCTAATCGCTTTGAATGCACCCTCGAATTTGCTTGCTTCTATCAAGATCATAGATCCTTGAGGTTTGATGCCCATATCCTGGAAAGCCCTCTTGCTATCAGCCATTCCCTCTCCCTCATCCTTGGTATATTCATAAGTCCCAAACGCCGATGCATGTCGTTGGAGCACCTCATCCTCAGGATGGAAATAGAATGTTTCTCTACTACTCTTCCCTGCCTTACTTTTCTTCTGCTTCGGCGCCTCTTCTTGGTCTAGAGTGGATTCAATTTCCTGATAAGTTTTGGAGATAATCAGGTAGTGTGAGAATTCGTATGGTTCTTTATCTTCAACAGCAGCTTCCAGTTCGTCAATGAGCATTCCATACATTGGTGGAGAAATCTCGGAGGGAGCATTGATTAGTCGTTCTGTGAGAATTAAACCAATTTGGGCTGAGGTTCCAAGTAATCCCTCCAGCGGCGCTAAATTTTGATTGGTTTTCGCCTTTTCTTTTATGTAAGAAGTCAAGTCTTTGATGACTGGCTTCTCTCGGTGTTCATGCAGATTGAGGACTGTGAGAAAGGCATATGCATCTGTATCCTCTCCGTCGACTTTAACTGTGGAGCCAACAGTAGGCTGTGAGAGAATTAAGTCTGCGAGGGCTGACAAATCGAACATTTGGGAGTCGACATCGAGCAGCTGTCGTACAAGACTGCGGAGTCCGTGGAAGTCTACATCTGGTTTGAAGTTGAACCATTCAAATTCCACATCCACCATATTCATGTCCTAGGCCGGTTAGAATGCGCCTGGTCCCCAAGGATTGCGGAGACTCACGGTGTCACTTCCGCTGTCATCATCATCAGCAGCTTTGACTTGAGGTGCCTCGGGGAGGACCTCTGGATCTCTGAGCCTCTTCTTAACCATTGTGAATTGGATTTTAGTAAAGTAAACAAGAAGAAAAATAGCGACCCCGGATTTGTTTCTGTAGGTGGTTATCTTATCTCCACGTGACTGAGGGGTCATTATGCAGCCCAACCAAAGAAAGCTACAGGAATAAGTTCAATCTAAACGAGGGCTTGAGACGTCCCTTTCAAGATACACTCAAAAGAAACAACTGAACCGTTTACCAAATTCTTCTTCAGAAATCTTGAGAAGTCTTGGACTGCATCTCTGTTTGGTCGGTCAAACTATTCTTGGAATCTCTAGTGCCTACACCTTGCGTTGCATTATTAGCAACGTAGCTCGACTTCTGTTCCTCAAGGTGGTACTTTACTACTCTGGTGTTTAAGAATAGTTCCTGTTAGGCCATATAATTCGGTACTTTTTGCATCTGACAGTCAATGCTCCTTTTTTCTTTCTGATGCGAAGTCCGAAATCTGAGGAACCATTCTGAAGGGGGCTTAGTTTTTATATTGGTATTATCTTAGTTTATGCTCGAATGATTTTATTTTCGAGTAATGTATCTATCACGGTGCTGTTAGGTCATATTGGAGACATTCAATAGTGAAAAAAGAATCCCTAGGTTACCGTTGGACGTGGAAATGCTGTGAAAGGACCAAAATAGTAGTGGTTGCCACCAATAAAGCTAAGGTTAAGTTTTATATTGTAACATCACTTTTGTTGAAGTCGGAATGAATGCAGCTTCAGTTGTCTACCACGTATTTTACCTCACGCTATCTCTAATACTCATGCTTACTTTATCGCACACAATAAGTTGAAAAGCTATACTAACCTTCGATAGAATACACTTTCTCTATTATTGACTACTTAATTCTGTAGACAAGTTTCGTGAGTCAATAATTCATGTGGCATGATCCCCATAAGTGGCAGCCCACGGCTGATATTCCTTTGCAGCAATAATCTTCTCCAAAGCTCTCCTACGGATACCCACATTCCCCCCATCAAAAAGTGGCAAGGCCATCGCATCATTCAATAAATTTGGGAATACACTTTCCTTGGTATAAGATGACCTTCGTATGTTAGTGAAAAAATGGCTTTTACGCAAATAGGAGACTCACATGCCAACCGCAAAAGCGCAGTCCGTCACACTTTTCACAGCTAATTCAGAGCAATAAATCTTTGCCTCGAGAGCAAGCTCTCCGCCCAATCCGTTATCCAGTGCATGACATGCTTTCCAGGTAAGGAATCTTGAAGCATCAATACGCATCTTGACACCCATTAGGAGATCAGCTACACTCTGTCTTCCGAATATGGGCTCCGCTCCTCCGCGAGTGTCCGATTTTGCAAAGCCGAGAGCTGCTTCAAAAGCTGCCGCCATGACTGCTACAGATATTGCACCTACCACTACGTGGCATATAAATCAGTGTCATATTACAACTAAATCAAGATTCAGAGAGTATTCTTGCCACCATTATAACACAGCGACCAGATTTGAGGCTACACTTACATGCAGCTGTAGCAGTAAAACATTGCTGCAAGATCTCGGCACCATTCCCACCTGGAGCCGCCAGAAGGTTGCGATCAGGTACACGGAACTCATTGAACCTAATATGAGGACCCGCAGTACTTGAGAAGCCGGCTGTCTCGAAATGATTTAGAACTTCATAAGCCCCCGGCTCGTTCTCCGCTACCACCTCTCGAGTCACCAGAAGAATCACGACATTCTCCGCAGGATTCTCATTTGGATCTTGTGGCTTCCCATTTTGTGAAAATCGGCAAACAACACATTGGAGATCAGCACCTCTGTCGTCCCACCCTGAGCAATTTGTCGCCCACATCTAACTTTTCTCTCAGCATTATTATACTTCAAATTTCTTCCCAGGTTATTTACCTTTTCTCCATTAATCACCCACTCCCCGCCGTCCCTCCTCGCGGTTGTCGCCAATCCCTTCCCACCCTTTTCCAAAAAGTTTGCCGTTCCTCCAGGTTCACTTTGGACCAAACTCGCCAACGGCGCCTCATTACCACTTATAAAAGGCTTCAGAAAAGCTCCTTGCAGTTCTTTTGTGCCACCAATTAGCAGGGGACTGAGACCTAACCCCGTAGATAATATTGTGAGGGATAGACTCCGATCGACTTTGAAGAGTTCTTCTACAAGAAGTGCTGAATCAAGAACAGCACCGCCTTGTCCACCGAGGGATGGAGGAATTAGACCACGGATCATGCCGCCTGCCGTAGCTTGGGCGTAGAAGGGACGTAGGGATTGGAAGCGCTGCTTTTGGGTAGCGTGATTGGAGTAGGTGGTTGAAGCAGTAGCGAGAACATCGGCTGCAAATGATTTTGCCATGCTGCGAACTGAATAAGAATTATTATTAAGTTTTTGAGTCCTAGGAATTTGGAAACTAAAGATAGAAGAGCTTCTTCGTGTGTTTCTTAGGAGTATATTGCAATATTTCGGCAAAAACACTGTACTCTTGATAAAACATGATACCTTCCCTATTAATCTAGGCAAAGTAGGAAGACTATACATACCAGCATTCTGATTTTCAGAAAGTGTAAAATCAATCATGGTGTCGGAATCTTTGGTTGCCAGCTTGATGTAATAAATCCACTTTCTTCTCCCAGGACGAGATACTCCGATTAAAATATGTACGAGAAATCTCAACTACCTTAACTTTTATATTAAAATGTAAGAAGATTACAAATCAATAGAACTTTCGCATTGTATGTTATTAAACGGGCAAGTCGTATGTATGATTTTATTTGTTGGCATGCAGGTCTGCATGCGGTCACGCGGCCACCCACATACAGTAAACCACTGTTGAGGGACCAAGGAATTGTGGCGGCCATCAGGTCAAATGCGATTAGAAACATATCCTGAGAAGTACAAACCAAATATATGGGTAGTTCCAACAGTAAAGGTATCCAGCGATGTATCAAAGCTAGCTGTTCGAGGACCACCCCAATTGTTGCATGATCTAACAATGTATTATGTCAGTGTCTAGTAGTGCAAATATGCAGAGGCAAATATCTTTATAATTAAACTAGGTGTTTTTCCTGGTTTCTGAAAATAAGGAACATATGGTATCCATAATTGCAGAGCAAGGGGCCTTAATATCTTCCAGCGCGTAGCAAATTAAGGAGTATCTCATCGCAGATTCTCTTCGATAATAGTCCTATTACTCTTAGTTTTCCGCTTGGCGTTAGTTCGACTTGAGTGCTTCGCTAGATGCTAAGGCGGAAAACTAGGCTTTAATACGGGCACCAGATGAGCTTCTCCAGCCAATCCTATGTTTGCTATCAACATTCATCATCATGTATTTAATCTATATCATGGATATATGACTCATTATGATTTACTTATACGTTGCTAACCTGGAAGCCTTATCTAACTTTGACATGGCCTGCAAAGTACGCATTGCCGGATATATCACCTTCGATGGATGAGCTACTAGCAACATGGCATAGTCCTCATTTATGAAGTCTTCTGGATTATGGGGCTAGTAATTGCACCAACATAGTAATTTAGTTCTTACAAAGCCGCTAGCGAAAACTTATTCAAAAGTAGGTTATATTGTGAAGAGTTGTATTAAAAGAAATCAGTTCCATACGAACTCTCTTGTTGATCGGCAGTCAAATGCCAACAAGCCATGTATTGATTTCGTCACTGGTAGCGTATCTCCAGAGCTGTTGTAACATCTTGTAGTAAACACTAAGTGAAAGTTGAATGACAAAACATTAAAAAATGGTTGACTGTGCTTTTGCATCCTCTAAAATGATTGGGTATCTAACTATAAGGTAGATCTTTGAATTTGTTAGTGACTATTATATGTAGACCTCTCTCCTGCTCTCTTCCAAGAATCGTGATGGACATGGATTAAATCTATTTCAGATGAATAATTAACCTTTTTGGGGGGAATAAAGTTGAGCAGCCTAAATCAAATATATCTCCTCTTAATATGCACTATACGCTAGCAAATAACAAAATTTCTTCTCTTGCTTGTGATGTGTGAACTAAATGGTAATAGTCAATCATTAACCAAAAGTTTCTTTTTCCCTCACTTTTTTGAATTTAGGGCAGTTTGTGACTTTTACCTATCAACTAATATCTTATTTTTATCGAGCTTACACAGATTAACGTTAGCAGCCGCCATAGGCAATAGGCGTGGTGTATGTGATCCACGTGATCAGTAGTCCAATGTCTCAAAGAATTAACATGTTGCTCCTTCAACTTTCTTTCTTTCTTTCACCGCCCCAATGTCAATATGGTTCCTTTACCAGGGTAAATTTAAATCAAATTTCAGTTATGAGACTCTTATTACTATTTACATAATGTATTATAATACTTGTCTATCTATTGAGGTGATATAGACGGCGCGAGAATAAGCGAGGGTCACATGTGGAGCCAGCCGTGTAGTGGATTTCGGATTCGCGTGAGACCGTGTTTTTGTTCCACTTCATCACTTAATGCAACGACTAGGGAAGTTTCTCACATCTTCAATCTTGTTAGGTACGTGTAAGCGGCTCTTCTGGGCAAATATACGATCGGGTGTACAGCGTCTAATGTGTATTTAGAACTTAATATACCGCCGCCAACTATTGAATATCAAGATTAATACCAAGAACAACTCCCTGAATATAGGAGAGCCTTTGTGTAAGCTAAAATATTTTTAAATCATCTACAGGGCTATAACTTTAATCTAAGAAACCTGTTCGGAAGCTAGTTCAAATATCTCAGTTAAAGTTGACGGAATTATTGATAGCCTAGAAATTTTCAAAGGGGATGAATTTTTAATTTGCTCCCCTTAGAAAGTCGCATACATTCTATCTTGCTATTTTCAACGCTGTTTGTTAATACCATCACTGAAGTATCCAGTATCAAATAGGCTGATTCTAAATCCAGAAGTCTGGTGTTGGTATTTGTTCGTAGCTCTTTCTAGATATGGTATTGAGTCGCACCTCCGTTATTGGACGAGAGATCCAACGACATATTTAACATCCGGACTCAAGGGCATGGTGTATAATCCTGCACAATCCACCTTCTGCCATTTTCCTCTTATGAATTTTAAAATCATCCATCAACATGGAAAGACGCACCTCTAGAAAACTTTCTCTTAAGGCACGACTCGCTCTTGATGAGCAAGCACAACAAGTGCCGGCTATCGCAATAGCACGTTTTGATAAAGGGATCGCCATTAATCAAGAGCGGCTTCAGCCTTCTACTAAAGTTGGAAACCAAGTGGCTGCCTTACCATCACTCGATCAGCAATTCAGATGGGCGCCCATTGGGACGCAAGCAAGGGTATTATCCTCAGAAAGCGCAAATCGAGACGTGGTCGACAGTATGAACTCTGAAGCCAGACATCATTTTGACCATAATGGTACTGCAGGTATATCACACGACCATGGAATTTTGAAATTTTGACACAGTTTACTCATGTCATGTTTCTATATTTGCGTGCCAATAAAGTCATTTGCTGATGATGTTCCATATATAGCCAACTACAAACCTAAAACCCAAGAAGTCCACGAGTGGTACCCTCCCACAACCGCTATTTCTAAAGACTCGAAGTTCGACTACAACGACATTTTGTTTCATACCATTGCTCATAACAAAAGGATGCCTTCCAACCCCGGACCCGTGCCTCCACATGGCGAGCCTACCGGCACCACGGCTCTTCCTTGTACGCCCCTTATATTTTCTATTCTAGTGACTTTTTAGTATTAATGATTTTTTCCAGTTGCACGCGTAAAAAGGTTGATCAACCTCGACCAAGACATAGGCACTTGTTCTAATCAAGCAGCGTTTGTAATCACTCAAGCTACTGTAAGTCCACCCTGCCACTTAGTCATATTCATATCAGACTCTCTGACCCCTAAACAGGAAATGTTCATCCAATACCTCGCTGAACAAGGTCACAATATTGTCAAATCCGAGCGAAAGCCTCGTCGCAACATCCAATATCGGGATCTAGGTATGGGCTCCACTCTATTCCTTAACTACCCTTCACCATTGCCATATATATTCTCGTTTCTCTCTCACTTCTCAGTCCCACCAATTTTAGATCTTACCACCTCCTAAATTTGCCTCCTAATAACAAATTTCCCAGCTGGCGCCGTGGCCCGCCACGACAATCTCGAATTCCTCTCAGACATTATCCCCAAAACCGTCCCTTATTCCGAAGTCAAGTCCCGCAAAGCCCCTGGGGTAACGGCCACCACAACAGCCACCAACGGTACATCTTCCGCTGCTACTGGTATGGAAACCGGACAAACGACCTTAGACGCTGGTCGTCGTGCTTCGGTACTTAATGGAGATGGGCCTAATGGGAATGGGGTAGGCAATGGGACCGAGGGGCAAGAGGGGGAAGGAGATGACGAAGATCCAAATGCACAGTTGAATTACGAGATGCAGGTTCGGGTTGGGAGGGTAAGTTTGAGCAGTGAGGTTAATGGTGGGGGGAAGGATGACATTGAGATGAGCTAGATGAATTTTATGGACTGTACTATGTAAAGCGTTGTTCATTGTGGCTAGAAACAAAATATTCAGAAAGTTACACAAATCTCGCCCGGAGGGTTCGTTATAGGATTGGATATGGGCTTTGTATGCCGTGACATTTATGATTTATCCATGGGCCAAAAAAAGCTCTCGATATCCATTTCCAGAGCAATAGATGCAAGTAAACGCCTAGACTTTTTCGATCAACAGATCCCTAAAACGCCCATGCATACCATAGGTCTAGTATAGCCTAAACTCCTCTCCATCTCATTCATATACACACCCAGATCTCCCCCAACTCATTCCTCCATTGCATCATCGTGGGCACCCGCGGGCACCTTGCCCTCATTAAGCTCCTTCTCCAACCGTATAATCTCCTCCAAGGTCTTCGCTTTCCGAATCATCTCCTCGACCTTCTTGCGCTCCTTGTCTGTGAGCTTGACGCGGTAGTTTTTGTTAGGTGCCGCAGCAGCGATGCCGTTGGCGGAGGGTGCTTCAAAAGTACGGGACTTGATACCCATGATCTGTTTTACGTTTTTGTCAGAATTTCCAGGGCCAGGCAGGCGAGGAAGGAAGAAAGAGGAGGAGCATGGGGGATAAGATACCTTCAGAGCTAGTTGTGAAGGTTCAGCAGCGGAACCGAATAACTCCTCACCCTTCTTGCGCTCGACATCCTTCACCTTTTTGAAGTCTAGGAAGCGGACCGAGGGACAGCGCCATAGGACCCAGTATCGGTAATGCTATAAACACATTAGCTTCACCTCTCACCTTCCCGAGATAACCAAAAGAGCAAACGAAACACTGTGCAATGATAGAGAAGAAAGCGCGCACCTCTTTCCCCGTAACAGGGTTCTCTAATAGCGACAGGTGCGTTAGGTGTTTGAACGAGCCCAGGATATCCAGGTCCGCCAGCTCGGCCACGTTGTTGGAAGTTAGCACCAGCGTGGTGAGATAGGGGATCGCGGCCGCGAGCGTGGGCTGGATGCTGGATACTCTGTTGCGCGCGAGCAGGAGGGTGCGGATACGTGGCGAGAGCGGGAAGTTGCCTAGGACGGTAATGTCGTTGTCGGTGAAATCAATGGCATCGTGTGGCTATTCGCATCAATCCACAGGTCAGCGACTTTCCATACTCTCTTTCTATACGCACACACACACACACATATATATATACTTTCCTTACCCTTCTGTATACTAACCCCCTCCCTGTGTGTGAGGGAGTG
>Ga0247812_10001092_pt1 | contig 15433 bp, 21 predicted proteins | sample UWRJL149409B1_FD_178011 | JGI IMG/M metagenome (GOLD analysis project Ga0247812, IMG submission 178011) | Plant litter microbial communities from Arlington Agricultural Research Station in Wisconsin, United States - UWRJ-L149-409B-1 | ecosystem: Environmental > Terrestrial > Plant litter >...
CCGCAATGCGGCCCAGGCCCATCTCGGTGCGCTTCTTGTCCCCCGTCACAGGATCGGGCCACCGGAAAAGGAGTACCCAGCGCTGCGCGCCGGCCGCGTCAACCCGGAGGTAAAGCCCGTCGCCATCGGCATACAGCCCCGGAGCCGTGAGGCCGACGATGCCCCTTGCAGTCAATCGCTTGGTTTCACGTGCCACCGGAAGTCCGCCCTAAAACCCGCCCTAACAAATCACGTGGATTGTAGCAGACTGCTTTGGACGGCCCTAGCCTCAGGGCAAGGGAAAGCACAGGAATGCGGGACATAGAGAAGTCGGCGTTAGACACCGCTAGACGGATGTTTGGCGGACTCCCTCTCCGCCATTCACTCCCCTTATATCGTTGAAAAGACACGCTTTTCCTCACAGGTGTTCAGCCCGCCCTAAAACCCGCCCTAACAGCCGGCGTTGTCTTGGGCATCCGCGCCCCTTCGTCCCCCTAAAAATGTTTCCACGGACCGTGAACACGAAAGTGGTTAACTGCTGCCTGGCAGTCAAACCGTGGTTGTCCGTATCGAGAAACAACGGGGCCCATTTTGATACGACTGGCGACCGCGGAGATTGGCTGCCGGCCTAGGGTTCATCGTGCGTTTATTGAGAGGGCAAAAACACAGGGTCGGCACAATTCGCTGACACCGTCACTCGCTATTGATTCTCCTGCAGGAGGTAACAATGCCGAAGAAGCTGGTGTCGGAACTTACGCCAAATGAGCTAGCCGCACGTCGCGAGTATCAGCGACACGCGCAACACAAACACTACCTCAAAAACCGCGAAAATATTGCTGCGTACAAAGCTAGGCATAACCAGACGCCTGAGGGCAAGGCCGTGGCTGCCAAGGCCTGGCGCAAATGGCTCGACGCTCATCCTGGGGCGCATCAGCAAATGCAACGAGCATACTACCGCAGGAAACACGGAACCTCGGAAAAGGTCGGGCAGGACGCATTTGTGGCCGTATATGCCGCCATTCCACGTAACCTGCCCCCCGACGTTCGAGACGAGGTCGCGGGCACCCTATTTATGGCGCTGGTCGACGGTACGCTTAGAGCCGCGGACCTTAGTGCGAAGGTGCGGGAATATGTTCGCGCCTATAATCGACAGAACGACCACTACAAGGTGTTGTCGCTTGACGATAAAATCCCCGGAATGGAGACGTCGTGGGTGGACAATCTGCCTGATGACGCAGAACACTTTTGAGAAGAGATATGCGGGACTATGATCTGTCATGGCCGGTGTTAGGTACTCGATCTGTGCATGGCGGCAACTGATCGAGACCTAGCCAAAGGCGTTCGCGGCTGCGGATTGCCTCGGCGTTGCGGATCAAGGCCAAGCCTCTGGTGAGTGCTTTTCGACCTCGCCAGTCCAACCAGCGACACTGATACAGCCGAGCTTCCGACAGGTAGAGCCGGAACAGTCTCACTGCCCGCTCCCCGGCAGCCCATCGAGTAAGCCTCGCACCAGTTGAAAGGCCAGGCGCTCATCGGCAGGCGCCGGCTCCCGGCCATCGGGGAAAGCATGCCACGCCAGCGCCTGGGCCTTAACGCGCAGGTCCTGCAGGGTCTGGGCAGGCAGTTCAGCAATTTCGCGCGCCAGCGTGCAGCAACGATCCACCGCGGAGTTATACGCAATGTCAGAAGCATCCCCTTTGGGGACAGCGCGGCCGCTCATTGCCTCTTGCTCGTTTAGCGCCGCTTCCAGCATTTTCAGCAAGGCGATTTCCCGCTCTAGCTCGGTCGACAGTTCGGCAAGGGTTGGGACAAGAATAGGGTTCATTAGGCGGCCTTCCGGGTAATGCGCTTGGCGCGAAGCGGGGCAGGGTTCAAAGTTTGGGGGTTGCCGCTGGGCTCGCCCTCGTCGCTGGCATCGCGGCCTTCGCGGTCGTCGTCGCAATTGCGAAAGCCGGCACCGGAGCTCCAAAGCAAACCGACACCAAGGGAGGGTTCCAAGTCGCCGTTCGGCTCGAGGTCGGCATCCCCGTCCAAGGCATCGAGCAAGGCTATCAACTGCTCTATGGCTTCTTCGGCTTGCTGGCGAAGGGGAGAGCGCATTAGGCACCCCGCTTAAACGTTGCGGGCGGAGCAATGCCGGAGATTGCCTCGGCTTCGGCGACAAGACCAGCGGCTGGGCCGTCGAGATCGTGTTCCCCGTAGTTCGTCAGGATCAGGAGCTTGATGGCAAAGCCGGCCAGACTGGTCGGGCGAATTGCTGCGGCCGCCCGCTCAATGTCATAAAGAGCCGTCATGTCCATGTCGCCATCGGCGCCGACGCTCAAGGCGTCATATTCTGAGCGCCAAGCCGCCATGAGTTGGTGCAGCTGATCGTCCTGGGCATCAGCCGAAAGGTGAGCAGCGTTCACATAGGGCGCAGGCAGGGCAGCGGCAGAGGCGAGCAACATTCGGCGGGTAATTTTGTGACTTGGGGACATGTCAGGCCTTCCCGGGAAGAGCGGTTCTAGGAGTGAATTTGTGAGGTCGAAGGCCTGCCCTTAGAGAGGGGAGGCAATGCGCAGGAGCGACGTTGCGAATCTGTGCGACCAATCGGAGCTAAGAGCGTGCATGGCCTTGGCCCATGGATCCGCCTGGCCCCAGGCCTGCAGCGCCTGGGCTTGGATAATCAGCCCATCGGCTGTTTCCGGACGTTCGGACATGATGTCGCTAACAGCGTCGGCCAAGGTCGCCTGGGCGGCCGTGCGGCGAGCGCGGCGCCCGTCGATGCAGGACACCTTTACGATGCGGGCCTGAGCTGCCTCATATTTGGACGCGATGGCGCGCAGGTCGCGTAACTGTTCCAATTCGACAGCCCATTCATCCGCTGTGCGGAGGTCGCGATAGAGCACGCGGAACGGCTTGCCGGCAGGGCGGGCCCGGCGCATGGCCTTGGCGATTGCTGCAATATCGCTATCCAGCGCAGCAGTGGTCAGGACGGCCAGGGGCCGATCGTCATTGCCGAGGGCCGGGCTGCCATCGAACAAGTGGGCCTCTTCATCCTCGCGCCACACAGGCCGATTTATCTTGATTGCGTCAGGGACGGATGGCCAGCGCGGGGACCATTCCGCGATACAAGCCGCGAGGTCGGCGTTAGCCGCCGTGGCCTCGATAGCGACAGCAGAGAGGGTTGAGACCTTGGCCAACAGCGCCGGGTTCTCCGTTGCCACCTGTGCCGCCTCGGCCTGCATGGGCATAGCCATTGCAGCGCTTGCGAGAGCAATGCCAGTCAGAAGGGACCGGCGGGAAATTTCGTAGCCTTTGGGCATAACAAATCCTTCTCAGAAGTGAGTTTTGAAAGTCGGGGCTTTGAGGGGGGCGCTGGTGAGCGTTAGGCGGTGAGTTGTGCCAGTTCGGACTGGAGAGCACTGTGCTGGGTCCAGTTGATGAAGTCGCCCATTTCCAGATCCAGGAGGGCGCTCCGCACAGCACCGGCGCGGGCGGCAGCAGCGGCAGACGGCTTGGTGAGGATACGCGAGCGGAGCCGGGCCACGTGGCGTTCGCATTCGTCGGCATCCATCATTCCCATGATCGAGACATGATCGGCGTTCACGAGGTCCGGATGATTGTTGAGCGTGCCAGCTTCCCGGATCAGCTCGAGGCGGCGGGCGGCAGCGGATGCCACGGCCGAGGCTGCTTCCTTGGCCAGGGCCCAGGCGGTACGGAGGCAGTAGGCGAAGTGCGAGCGGTTGAAGCCTTCGCCACGGCGGACGCCCCAGCCCTTGAACACGTCGCGGCGGTAATTGGCCCAGGCGGTGCGGAGGATTTCGGAGCGGTTGAACATTGAAGCGGTTCCCTATCTCGTGTATGCAATATTTTCTAGCATCCGTTAGGGTTAATATCAAGTCCTATCTAGCATGGATGCGATATTTTATGGCACTTGTTTGGGCCAGATAGGAGACGCCTCATGATTGACGCCGGACAAATCCGCGCCGCACGTGCCTTGATCGAATGGAAGCAACAGGAACTTGCCGACAAAGCCGGACTATCGTTCGCGACGATCCAGCGAATGGAGACTTTGGGTACAGGGCGCAGCTCGGCAGCCAACGTAGATGCGGTCACAAAGGCGCTTGAAGCGGCTGGTATTCAGTTCATTCCGGAGAATGGCGGCGGCGCAGGAGTGCGGATGGCAAAGCCTGCTGGTGCTTGATGAGGTGTGTCTCAGGCTTACAGCCAAGCCAATCACGCTCTGATCCGGGCAATTCCTAATTCAGCCAATCCGATCGGTAAGGCGATGCGTGCCAGGTTGGGCAACTTCGCAAACTCAAACGGCTCGGGTGGCGGCGCACGGCGCTCCATTACGAAAGAGACGTCTGCGAATAAATTCGACTGTAAAAAGCGATGGCAGGTTCATAGTCACCCCGTTGACTCTCGCCGAGCGGCTAATTTTGTGGCAAAAGCGAATCAGGCGGGGGCATCTGATGACAATCTGCGTCGGGGTAAAGGTTAACGACGGTATTGTCTTCGTATCCGACAGCGCCTCATCATTGGTGCAGACCGATGGCGCTGGGAACCAGATAATTGAGCGTGTCTATAACCACGGGAACAAGGTCTTCAACCTGTACCGCGGCCTCCCCATAGCCGGCATGACATGTGGATTGGGGGCGTTTGGAAACGAATCCATTTCCACGATAGCAAAAGGAATCCGGCAGGAGCTCATGGCTGGCGGCGTCGATCCCGGGAACTATTCGGTCGAACAGGTCGCAACTTTCGCCTACGACCGGTTTCTTGCCAAATTTCAGGCTCTGCCGCCCGCTGTTACCGCGGCTGCCTCGTTCGAATTCTTTGTCGGCGGATGTGCATCGGGCAACGGCGGTAGCGAGATTTGGAAGTTCCAGTTCGCGAACGGCCAGACGCCCGCGCCAAGCTGCATCGTGGCCAACGGGGTACCAAGTATCATTTGGGCCGGGCAGCCAGAGGCATGCGTAAGGCTAGTTTTGGGCATTTCGTCCAAGACTGCTGCCGTGCTTCAAGCTGCAGGGCTGACGGAAGAACAAGCGGTGGCGGCCACGCAGGCAATTAGGGCGGAGAGTGAGGCGTCTCTGTTACATCCCGCCATGCCAATTCGCGACGCCATTGCTCTCGGCGAATTTTTGGCACAAACGACCGCATCGTTCGTTAAGTTCTTGCCTGGTGCCGACACTGTCGGTGGCGAATTAGATATCGCCACAGTTACCAAGTATGAAGGATTTCGCTGGATAAGAAGAAAGCACTTCTATCCGCCAGAGTTGAACCGGGAGACCGACCATGTCAGCTAAGCCAGCCGCCGATCGTCCTCAGAAGGTAGAAGCTCAGCCATTGAAGGCGCTGCCGATGCCGGAATACGGCTATCAGCGTGATTCTTCGATCGCATCAGTTTCGCCCGTTCACCTTCGACCATCCGACAAGTCCACGCTGAAAAACCTAGACCTCTCAGGTATCGTGCTAAATCTGGCTTAATTAACGGGCTTGTCGGCGCCCGCATCCCCGACCCCGCGTGGGCAATACTGTCTCCGCTATTCGTGACGCGTTTGTCCGCGATCTGCAGGACCGGTGGCCGAAAGGCATCTGCAGCACCAAGCGGAACGGGATCTTGTATGACGTTTTACAAAGTGTCCTTCGTCGCTAAGGTTGATGAACAGGGCAAGCCTGTAACCGAGCCGACGTCGGACGGCCGCACATCGACGCGCGACCTCTCGATTTGGGACGAGCGAAAGCTCGACGAAATTCGTGCCGACTATGAGGCGAACAATTCGGTCAAGCTCGAGCGCCTGGGGCAACGCCACGCCCCTGGCCGGCCGCTCGAGCACCGCGGCCCGATCATCGTCTTCAAGCCGCACCTGATTTCTTTGGAGATCGACCTGCGCGCCGCGTTCGCCCAACCCGGTGGCCCGCTGCCATTCGAGCCACGCGAGAAATGACGCTTTACCAGTGGACAGACGATGACGACGAGGTGGCGCTCGACGCCATCATAGTCGGCATCGGCAGCGATGCGCCGGCCTTTGCGGAGTTCGGTATCGAGTTCGGCGAAGTCTTGGCATCGGTCTACTGGCCGGACTGGATCGCCCAGGGCGACAAGGTCAGCGCGTCGCTCGAGGGCCCGTACACCGTGCCGGACGCCCTGGAGCGGGCCGAACACCTGCGGGCGCAATGGGCCTTCCAGCGCGTAGTCATCGCGATCCAGGACCGCTCGCTGTGGGACGACGCGTGGGGAGAACTGGCCGAGTTCCCCGGCATCGCCATCGACGAGAGTGTCCACTGACTTAATGCTGGTCGTTGTAGCCGGGCTTTGTCTGGCCGACCATTTTGGCCAATTCGGAAAATGGCTGGATCTCGCGCCCGGACGAGCCGTTGGCCGCCAGGCGAAGCAGCCGGATCGGGAACGCGATGGCGTCACGCTGGGCGGGGTCGAGGTCGTCAACGCGGTAATCGCCCAGGATGGTCTGCTCTGCGATGTTGAGCGAGCTGGTGACCTCCTCAGTGGTGACTAAGCCCTTGGCGACCAGAAGGTTGTTCATCGACGCCAAGGCCATGAGCAAGCCCTCGAGCTGCAGGTTTGCGGTGTTCATCGTTTTCCTCCATGTTCGCCATCCAACGCCGGGCCGACGGAATTGATGCATGTGCGGACGCTTCACCAACGAGATGACTTGGGCGGAAATCCATGGGCTGCTCAGCCTGTCGGACGAGATGTTCCCGGTGGGCCCGCCGTCGAACATGCGGCCCCGGTACAACGTCGCGCCGACGCAGGACATTGATTTCGTCCAGCTCGACAAGGCCGGCAACAGGGAATACGTGACCGGTCGCTGGGGCTTGGTGCCGTTCTTCGCCAAAGACCTCGGCAAGTTCTCGACCTTCAATGCCCGGATCGAGACCGTCGACACGTCGGGCATGTTCCGCGAGCCCTTCAAGAAACGCCGCTGTCTGATCCCCGCCGATGGCTACTTCGAATGGACCATCGACCCCGAGGACGGCAAGAAAAACCCCTGGCTGCTGCAGCTTCCGGGCGGCAAGGGCTTCAGCTTTGCCGGCTTGTGCGCTCACAATCCTCTCCTCGGGATCGACAGCTGCACCATCATCACGGCGCCGGCAGTTGAGCACATCGCCCATATCCATGGTCGCATGCCGGTAATTCTGGAAGAGGATTCCTACGACGACTGGCTCTCCCTCGAAGCCCAGGGCGAGGACGCAAAGGCGCTGTTGCTGGACCGCCACCTTGATCGGGAGCTGGTGTTCCATCGCGTCGACCGGGCAGTGGGCAACAGCCGCTATGACGGGACTGATACCAAAAAGCCGATCCTCAACTCGCTCTAGGTGTGAAGATGTCGGAAAGCTACCCGCTCACGTTTAGCGACGAAGACCATAGGCTCTATGAAAAGCTCGATGCCGCAGCGCGCGACCTTCATGACTCTATCGCCTACGGTGCCTTCATCATGAAGAAGGGCTGGAAAGCGAAGCCGTGGAGCAGAGGGTCGACCTACCTCCAGCAGTCAGCCTTCGTCACGAGCATGATCGTCTCCTACGTCAGGCCATTCTCGACGAGCTATGGTTGGCCGAAGCTGCCTGCCGACTACATGGATGAATACGACGAGACCGAGAAGGCTTTGCATGCAAGCGTATTGAACGAGCGCAACCAGTTATACGCCCACACCGACTCTGTCAGCTACCCGGTGAAGCCGTGGCGCTCCGAATATACCTCCGACATCATAACCTTCCACGTTCTGGCAATGCCCTACGACGACATCATCCTACTGGCCGGGATGTGCCGGAAGATATCGAGGCGCTGCAAGGCCGACCAGGTGGTGATCAAGGCCAAGTACATCAGCACTCCGGAAGCTCCTCCCACCGCGTCGTGAACCGTGGCGACCGCATCTCGAACTTCGTCGAGAACGTCTGCGATTTCGCTGGGTCGCCCATCGTGGCCGCCGGCACAACGGTGGCGCGGCCCCAGCGGCGGTTGGCTTCATCCATTGCCGCCATGACCCTAGCCGCCTTCTCGTGGTCCAAGGTGTCGAACAGGGCGCGCTGCGGGATCGGCGGCGTTACCAAGTCCTGTGTGATGATGCCGGCCTTGGAATAGCGGAAGCCGGATTGCCAGAGCCGGTCCACGGCGCGCCGGGCAGCCTTGATCAGCGTCAGGCTGTCATTGGTGGCCTCGGGGATGTCCACGGTCGTGCTGACATTGCGCTGCGGCTCGTCGTCGCTGAATTGGCTGGTGTGCATGAAGACCGTCACGTGGTCGGTGGCCAGACCATGTCGGCGCAGCTTTTCGCCCAGGCGGGTGGCATAGCCGGCGACCGCCTGTTCCATCTCCACCTTCTGGGTGACACGCTGGCCGAAAGATCGGGTGACGGCACAACCCTTGCGCTGCGGCGCGACGGTTTCGAGAGCAATGCAGGGGCGGCCGTTCAGCTCGTGCACGATGCGCTCGCCGACCACGGTCATGATCTGCCGGGCCAGCTTTGGATCCATGTCGCGCAACTGGCCGGCATATTGGATGCCCTGGGCCAACAGCTTTGCCTGGCTGGCCTGGCCGATGCCCCAGACGTCGCCGATCGGGAAATCAGCCATGACGCGGAGCTGTTCGGCGGGGTTGCTGAGATCGAGCACGCCCGCGGGCAGTTTCTTGGCGGCCTTGTTCGCCAGCTTGGCCAGCGTCTTCGTCGGCCCGATACCAACGCAGGTCGGAATACCGGTCAATTGCCGGGTGGTAGAGCGCAGGTCGGACGCCCACGCGGTGCGGTCCTTGAGCGCCAGCTTGCTGACGTCGATGAAGCTTTCGTCGATGGAGTAGATCTCGACGTCCGGCGAAAAGCGCTCGTAAATCTGGTTCATGCGCCGGCTCATGTCACCATAGAGCGCATAGTTGGACGCAAACACCGCCACCTTGTTGTCCCGGCAGAGGTCGAGGATCTGGAACATGGGCTGGCCCATCCTGATGCCGAGCGCCTTGGCCTCGCTGGTGCGGGCGACGGCGCAGCCGTCATTGTTGGACAAGACGATCACCGGCCGCTTTTCCAGCTTGCCGTCGAAGACGCGCTCGCAGGAACAGTAGAAGGAATTGCCGTCGACCAGGGCCAGGCCCAAAGGCTGCCCGTTCATTTGTCGAGGTCGCGAATGGTGGCCGTGACGACGCCCCAGATCGAGACCTCGACGCCTTCGGAGACGGTAAAGACCGGCAGCTTGGCGTTTTCATTGTGCAGGAACAGGCGGCCCGCGCGGCGGTGCAGGCGTTTCAGTGTCGCCTCGCCGTCGATGATGGCGACCACGATGGAGCGATGCTTGGGTGTCCGGCTGCGATCGACCACCACGACGTCGCCGGGAAAGATTTTGACGTCCACCATGCAGTCGCCGACCACGCGCCAGAGGAAGGTGGCGGTTGGGTTCTTGATCAGCACCTCGTTGAGGTCGATCATGGATTCAATGAAGTCATCCGCTGGCGACGGGAAGCCGGCATGCACGACCTGGCCCATCATAGGCACCCTGAGCGGCCGGAGCACGATCAGCGGGACTGGCACAGCCAGGAGCGGGAATCTGATCTGCATGCGGCCCTCGGCGGTCAGAGGAGTCCATCCCTAACACTGAGAACAAAAACGGAACAAGCCGGCGGATGCGAATGTGATCGCCGCTAACGTGTCGGCGACTACGATTGCCTACCAAACCAGCCCAACAAGGATTGGTCACCTAATGGATACCCTAGGCTGGCTAACACCAGCCCCGCCGACCATAGCGACGGATGACCCCGAGGCGCTCGGGGCTGGCTTTCGTTCGGAACGCGCTAATTGAATTCGCGTCTTAGGCTCCCAACCGCGCATGAAAGGGTTTGTTACCCAGCACTCGTGGTTTCACTGGCAACTATGGGTTGCCTTTGAACTACTGAGGAGATCAATGGGAGATCCGTGTGCAAACAAATCAGACGTTTGGACGGCGAGGTGTCAAATCTGCGCCAAAGCCGGCAGTTATCCGCGGAGACGCAGCTAGCACTGTACCGTTGGCAAACTCTGAGTTCGTGAAACTGATCAGGTTTGGTTTCATATTCCTGGCGGTAATGTTTGCTTCAGGCTTTAGCTTGTTCTTATGGGCTACGTCTCAGACCCCAAGCCCGGAAGCTCAACCCATAGTCGGGCGGCCCGAAATGTTTGTGATAACCGAGCGGGCGCCTCGACACACGTGTGCAAGGGAAGCCTGCGGCATCGTTGGTGAATTATATAAACGGACGAAAGTCGAGATTTACGAGACAGCCGGTGGTTGGGCTCGAATTTCCGCCCCCTATGATGCTGGCTGCGTTGACGAACGAAGCCAATATGTCGACACCATGAATGACCAGTGCAACCAGCTTAATGGCATTGTTGACGGCAAGTTCGCTGAGTGGATCGAGCTAGATCGTCTTAGCGCGGACACTCCTGCAGACCCTGCTGCTGGTAAAAGCGGTATTGCCGCAGCTATGGCGCATTCGGACGACTACTCCAAATATGGTGCCCGGTTCGAAGCGGCAGCGACCAAGGCTATTCAGTCAGGGATATGTACTCTGGATCAGATTGAAGCATCCGATGGCTGGTACACGTCGCCTAGCTACAAAGGATCCGTTTACTTCATGTTTTGCGGTGAACGAAGAGTCTGGATGGACATGGCAGACCTCTCAGTCGTAAAGTTTGACGGTTAACGGGCAGCTCGGGCACGCGTGAAACTGGCGGCCGCATATCACACGCGGCGCGAAAGCAGTCTGCCACCTAGCAATTGGATATCGCTTGCACTGACTAGCAGAAACACAGATTTTATTGTTGGGAAAGCAGGCTTCAGCCATGGGATGAAGCTAAGAAAATTCATGTTGGGGGCCTCATGAAAATTAAATTTCTAATTATTATTGCCACGTTATTATTCGGTTCGCACGCTGCACAAGCTCAGTATAAGCGTGACATAATGGGAGTAGAGCCAGGCTCATTTGCTGCTGAAGCCGTCAGAACGCTTATAAGCCAAGGCTTTAATTGCTCGGAAAACGGTATTGAACTGATTGAATGTGTAACAGGGAATGGTGAATTCGTAACTCCGAGCGATACTGCTATCTACATCACCCTAGCGACGAATCTGACACCAAAGGAAGTTTTGATAATTAAAACTTCATTCTGCGCGGATGTCACACACCCCGAATTTTATGCGTATGTTGCAGAGACTTTTTCTTCGCCACAGGCTCAAGAAAACGAGTGGGCGAAAACCAAATCGAACTTAGAAGTTATGGGTCGATGGTACGCCAACAATTGTTTTGAAATTTCACTCAGGAGCCCTGAAGTCCTGCAGCGAAACACGATTAAAAGTGGGATTGGTAAGCCGTTGCCATCGTTGGACAAAAAGCCGGCATCTCCCCAGCTATCGCCAACAACTTCTGAGGACGTTGAGGCAATGGATCAGGCGGCTGCATCGAGAGTGGTCGCTCGCATCAAGCAATGTTGGAGCGTGTTACCCGAGGAAAGATCTAGCGGTGCAAAGGTGATTATCGGCGTGCAAATCGACTCCGACGGATCTCTAGCAAATAATCCGACAGTTCTTTCTTTAAGCGACCAGCCCGAGGCCGAAGGACTAGCCGAAAAGGCAGTTAAAGCTGTGGCATCGTGCGCTCCATATCAGGTCGATCATAAAATGGAATTCGAGATTGAGATGCGGCCGTAGCCTTAGAATCTTGCCGTTCGATCGTAGCGACGGCAGCTGAGCTTTTTGACATCTAGAACGTCCCAGACTTAACCTCATGACCCACACGAGCCGGCGCGTATTAGTTCCTGTATTCCTCTAAAGGAAGCCTCTGATTTGGCTCCCGTTGACTCAAGCTCAGTCATCGTTTGTTGCCGCCTTGAGTGCTCTCAAGCGCGGCGATGCGGTCCACCAAGTCGCCCGTCTCGATCGCCTTACGGCGCGTTTCAATTACCGACATGAAGCTTTGACCTTCCGCTGGCGAGAGGGCGCCCTGGCCCATCGCAGTGATGATGGCATCCAAGGCCGCATCGATACCAGCAACAGTTGCTGTGCTCGGCAGTTCAAGCTGAACGGTGCGCTCCATAGGCGCCGGACGCGGATGCACATAGGGCGCGACTTTCTCTGCTGCCCATGCCCGCTCCTTGGGGTCAGCCTCGCTGTCACGCAGTATCCGAAGCATATACTCGACCGGCGAGATGCCATCTGCCATCGCGCTGGCGACGGCATCAACGCTGCGACGCGATACGCTTCCTTTCGGACGGCCAGCGCCGGCCCGTGCTCCACCAACTCGTGCCAAGGTCAGCCCAGCTCCGCCAGCGCGTCTTCATGCGTCGTGTTGACCTTGATGACGAATTCCAGATCGACCGGGACCAGTTCGGGGCCACGCGCTCCGGGGCGATGAATGGGTCTGCAGATGATCATGTCGTTTCGCTCCAGGATGAAACCATGATCGGCGAGAAAGGTCTCGGCCTCACCGTCTGTCCCCTGGCCGCCGACAAGCTGGAATATGCGGCCGATGACCGACCCCATGCCAGCAATCCGCTCCATTTTGGCCACGCGCGCTGCAATGTTCATCGAGTAGCCCTGTCGGATGTTGATTTCTGCTGATTGATTTCACCTGTTGCGGTGCCACCCGGGTGTTCCGTCTCATATTGACGGGCAGCATCGAATACCTCGGCCGCGGACATACCGGCGCAAGCCACCCCATGCCCTTCCAGGTACTCGACTATCTTGCCGGCCAGCTTGTCGAGCTCCTCTTCAATCTCCTTATCCGAGAGTGACTTTACCCAGCGATCCAGGTCATGAACTCCAATACTGGTCTCTAGTTTGGCGACGCGGTGCATAATGCTCGATGCGGGCATTACAGTGCTCCCTCGACGCGAGTAGGCTGACCTTGGGGGATCCGGCTCATCCACGACGGAACACTTGGTCCCCCGCGGAGAGAGAATCCCGTGGTGGGGGCCGACAGGGCATTCAGTGGCCCGGCTGGTGCCCTTGCCAACTTTAGCGAATTCGTGGGGCCAAGACCTAGGGCAGCTCCGCCACTGGTGTTGCCTGTCATCCCCAGGGCGTTCACAGGAGGCATTCGCTTTGGGGCGGACGGCGGCGCTTCAACAGGGCTCTCATCCGTCACGGTGTCATAGGTGACGGTGGCTGCCTGACGATACATCTGCGCGAGATCAATAGCCCGTTCTTTGGCTTCCTTCGGCGTCGCCTTGATCATAAGGGCCCGCGCTCGGTCCGGATTGAGCAGAGCATCGCGAACAAGACCGTCGATGTTCTCGATGCCGTTGCGGCGCAATGCCGTGGTCAGCTGCGTGCCGACCCATACTGGAACTCCGACCCAGGGCCCGAACAGTATGTGTGCGGCAACGCCGGTGCCATGGGTTTTGGACTGACCGACAACCGCCCGAACCAACATCGAAAGCCGGCCATTGGTATCCTGTGCGGTGTTGGAGCCACCCGGCAACTTAACAGCCGATACCGAACGGGATGCACGCTGCAGATCGGCGGCAATGTCGTCCATGAGCCCAAGCTCGGTCTCGGTGAAGCCAGCGACTTCCAACGCCTTGCGCTGCTGCTTGATGAACTCTTGAAATTGGGCCCCCTTGATGGTGCCCAGACCACTGGTGGCCGCTTCGGTGACGCCGACGAATTTCTTGACGATGTGGTCGGCAATAGCCTTGCGAAGCCCTTCTTTGGCACTGGCATTGTCGCCGATGGTTTTTACCAGGAGGCGCATTCCCTTCACGGCGTCCTGGCGGCCGAAGATCGAGCCGATGGTTCGCGTCACGTCCTCCGGATCGTTCAATCCCATCAATCGCCCCAAAACGCCTGCCTGGGCATCATTGATCTGCTGCTTAGCGGCTTTCACCGTGCGGGCAACACGTTGCTCAGCCTCACTAGCCGCGGCTTTCAAAGCTTCCCGCTGCGCGACGGCCACAGAACCAGCTTCTTCCGAAGCCTGAACGGCCTGGCGTACTGCGTTCTCCAAATCAGGAAAGGCTCGCATGGCTTCCTGGTGTTGCCGCAGCCATGTCGTCGCCTTGCCAGGGTCAATCAGACCGTCCTCGGTCAATGCTGCTTTGCGCAAGCGGTCGACAGCATAATCCCGGAGAACCGGCAGGGCCTGCTCATCGCCCACGGCGGCTCGAAACCGCTGGATGGCCTCGGGCGCTTTCGGGCCCGGCACGAAAATGCGGCTCGGCACTGCAGCTGCAGGATCCGAATATGGGGCATTGGTCGCTGGTCGCTTCCGGATCGGCGCCAAGGTGGAATTGTCGAAGGTATCAACACGCTGCTTGGTTGCCGACCGAGCGGCGTTCAGGCGCTCGATTGCGGCGCGGTCGACTGGCGCTCCTGCACCATCTTGCGGTAGTCGCGGACTGCCCTCAGCATTTCCAGGTCGCCCGCCGCTCGGTACTGCTGTTCCAGCAGCGCCAGAAATGCCGGCCGGTCGGCCTCCGGCAATTTGGCCAGTCCCAGTTCCACCGATTTGCCCGACCTGGGCTTCTCTCTTTGCAAGGAACGCCTCTACCTGTCGCGCTACGTTGGCCGCGATCGAATCCATCTCATCCATCGTGCCGGCGGCAACTGCCTGAGCATCTTGCTGGACCTTGGCGACGACTGCTGCCTCGATGTCCTGCTGGATGGCGCCGTTCAGCATAGAGAGGCGACGATAGGCAGGGCTCTCGCCGTTGGCAATGCGTTCGGCGCGAAGTTCGGCTTTCAACCGCGACTGTAGTGCTGTCAGCTCGGAGAATGGCACGTCGTCCCCATACCGGCCAAGCACATCGAAGATGGCCTGCTCTTCTCCAGACATGGGTTTGGCCGACATAGGCATTTCGTTGCGGATCTGGGTGGCGCCAGCTTTGGTATTCTGCGCTGACAGCGACAGATTGCCCTCTGGATCGACCGCCTGCCACAGAGCGCGCTCTTGGGTTTTGGCTTGTGCTCGCGCCGCCTCGAGCAGTTCGCGCATGCGGCCGCCGGCGACTTCTGGAGCGACGCCAGTTCCAAGGGCGTTCGTGGAGCCAAGCGCATTGCCACGAGCAGAAGCATTTGCCGCGTCCGCCTGGGTAGAGGAAGCAGCGAGAGATACCTCATTCTGCCTAACTACGTCGGCCGTGGTCTGTTCGGCCTGGCGCTCGATATCGTCCATGAACGTGCGGATCGACGTTACCACGTCTTCCGGAGCGCCAGCCGGCTGGACACCCTGAACAGCAGCAACGCGGGCGGCATTCTGATCGGCGGCCCGCTGAGTGAACACCTCGGGATTCTGTACCGCCACACTGCGCTCGAGAGCCCCCAACCCCATATCGCCGGTCTGCTGGAATGTGGTCGGCTCCGAGCCGGTGACATATTGGCCTGGCGCCGTTTCGATCGCGTCGATGACATTGCCGGGGCTGGTTGCGCTTTCCCGCAACATTGTGCCAGCGGCCCGCTCCTGCCCTTTGGCTGAAAGTGGGGCCAGGTA
>Ga0247812_10001094_pt1 | contig 15420 bp, 9 predicted proteins | sample UWRJL149409B1_FD_178011 | JGI IMG/M metagenome (GOLD analysis project Ga0247812, IMG submission 178011) | Plant litter microbial communities from Arlington Agricultural Research Station in Wisconsin, United States - UWRJ-L149-409B-1 | ecosystem: Environmental > Terrestrial > Plant litter >...
GAATAGATACCAGAGTCCAAATAGGGTTTTCAGGACCTCCTTCGGAAACAGTCCCTTGAATCCAATTCGCACCGGCTTCTACAGTGTATGGATTCCCATCTTTGTCTTTTCCAAATTTTGCAGGCTTACAACGGCCCCCTATCTCGGAATTATACTCCAAAATCAGAAAGTCAGTAACGGAATTGTTACTCAAAGCTTGCTGTGGTTCAATGGTTAGCTATCAACAAACAAATCGAGGTAGTGTTTATACAGCAGCCGTAATCCCAGCTACTCCAGCTCCGAGTATTGCAACCTTGGCTTTCCTACACTGTCCGCCACTAGCCGAAATCGCAGTTGGCGTTGAGGTTTGCGTCGTGCATACAGTGGTCGTAAACCGAGTTCGGACGGTCGTCGTAGAGATATTCTCATCAACAGAATCACGCTTTTCCTGGACTCTACGTCGACCTTTCCGGGAGCCTTTATAACCATGAGGTTTGGCTTGGGTCACTTGGATGCATAAGAATGAAATGCAAAGCAAAATGCATATTCGACGCAATATGGCTGGATACATTTTGGGTAAGCTTATAGAATCTCCTGAACACAGCATCTTCTCTTTCCGCCCTAAAATGAAAATGGGAATCGAGTCAAATATAGTGTGGGATGCAGGAGCACTTGTGGCTGACATACGGTAACTAACTAATCTTGAAGCTACGGCAGAATTTAATGGGTGTGATCTCAGCTGGATCCATTCGGTACTAGATCATCCACAATGGTCGTACCAAACATAGTTATAAGTTTAGATTCATCACGCCCCAAAGTGTGTCTAACGCTTGACGTCCTGTTACCAAATGGAGGCCTACCTATCATCTCAAATTTGCTTGAAACATTATTATTCAGATGATCTCAGTCTGCATAACTTTTCAATAGTTTCCGCGTAAAATGGTTCTAGAGTAGCACACTCCACTGACACTTCCCCCTTCCAAGCTGTAGCACAGATTAAATATCAATACCCTTTTCTTACCCGTAGAAGTGAATTCAGCTAAATACAGGAGATAAACACGCCGCACGATCTGGTATATTTCATAGAAGTTGTGAAGTAACTGCCGGCACGTTTGGCTCTCGAATGAACTCTAATCCATAGGGAAAATCCATAGTTTAGATGAATGGATTGGCTTGCTCGGCTTGAAACCTTAAGCAGCCAAGATACGCCTCGTCCTGTACAGTACAGTACATGCACGCAGGGTGAGGCCCTTGATGTGATGAGTGACGTGGAATTCCCCTTGGGTGCTTGGTTCTTGGTTCTTGGTAGCAAAGATGTGATATAAAATGATCGTGAATCAGCGCTCAAAGGATGGCCTGCCCTCCGGTGTTATTATTATTATTAGGTTGTAGTGTCGCGTAGCGTACCCCTGCAACTAATTTCCAATGGAGACGAGACGAGACGAGGACGAGGCGAGCGAGGCGAGACACACCAGACTCCTACATTTATTATGCCGCATCCGAATCTGTCGCCACAAAAACTCCGTACTGGTGTATCGGTAACATTTCCGCCTCTCAGAGATCTTTCTCCAGTCCGCGGTAGCGCAGGTATGTTTATATATGATCCCCTACGATGGGATTCCTGTTAACAAATTTAGGGTTCGACTCCGTTAGTAAAACTCTATCTGCTTGAGCAAAGCAACCAACTAACATGTTGTAGCTGGTACGGAATGTCCAAATGCAGAGAATGCACAATATATATCTTTTTTTTGTATCTTTTTGTATCTTTTTCCAGATCCGGTTAGACTAATTACTCAACTCTCCTCTCCTACCAGAGAAGCTATGAGTGAGGTGACAGTGTATATATATGTATATGGGTAGCACGTGACTCTTTAATTTACATTTACATTTTCTACGTTGCTTGCCCCAGAAATCCAGTCAGAATATTCTCCTACTCATATTCTGACCATGAGTTAAACACCTATAGAGAAGATCTTTTGATGACCTTCCACTTCATTTTCCTCTCGGCTTCATTTTCTTTCTTCTTTTGCCAAATTTCCTCTTCTTTTCCCCCCATTGTCTAGCTGCTAAACGTTAGCTTATCCACCCCGATAAGCCCCTTATCGAGAGCTTGGCTCCCGTTCAAGACAGTTACAAGCGAGCCTTGTGTCACAACAACTTTGGAGCTCAGACAAATACTATTTACACTGCCAAAACAACAATGTTGTCGCAACTCATTCCGTCCAAACAAAATGTTCTTGCCCGTTGATTAACGGCCCCTCTACGCACAAGATGACGCAGCGGAGCGATTTCCAGGGTTCTGACCCGAATGCCAACACTCAGAACATGAAGGCGGGATCCTCCGTACTGAGCTCTCTCTTCCCAAAAGCACCTCCATCCTCTACTCCACAATCTCCAGATGGCCTTGCCAGTCTGCCAACCGATAGCCCAGATGTGGCAGATACTGGTCTTGCGGATGTCGGCCCACCAGCTCCAGATCCTCCTATTATGAGCGGGATCCCATTAGGTCGTCCTCAATTTCAACGCAATCAATCTCAGCCTCCTCCGCCAAATCAACCTCCTCCTCCACCGGCTCCCCAACAGATCGGCAATCCAAACGACTCCCTCTCCCTGATGCAGCTTCGGCGCATTGTCAACGAATTCCCCAAAGCTGAGGCTCTGACATACGCATTTGAATACAAGGATACTGCTACCTTTGAAGAAGAGATAAATGAATGGTTCTCGTATAATCCCGCAGAGTTTAAGCGTTTGATCAGGGCTAAGGATACTTTTCAGAGACGGTGGAAGAAGGGTTCCAAACAGTCGTGGCTTGATGCTAAGCAAACAGAACAGCAGGAGTTTGTGCGAGCGGAGGTCAATGAACTGCATTCCGAACAACTTCGAAGACGATGCAAAGGATTACAATCGCTTTTGCATATCGTATTGGGAGTATGGGATGAGACAGCAGGGCTGAGGGTTGATACTTTCGAATCTAAAGGAAAGGAAGCATCAAGGGACGAAGAGGTTGACAACAGTACCTTCAATGGTGATTTACAAGAGTCAGTAGACAGACTAAAGGCTACCGAGCCACAGTGTGAACATATAAGACTTGGCATAGAATTATTCTCTGCTGCAGGGGGAATACCTTTACTTTTCCAGGTCATGCAGGATGCATTCAAGCGATTATGGTATGTTACTTGTCAACCTGATTTTAGCATGTCAAAACTTACAACACATAGGGATGATGAATTCAGAGAAACGCAACTTGCTCAAGAAGACATCCCATATATCCAAGATGAACTTGACAATGTTACGACGATAATGTACCTAATTATTGAAGTTGTTAGGAAGTACCCAGATGTACTAGAAGATGTGCGGTCAAAACTCTGTAAGCCACTAGACAACACATCAAAGACTCCTACTAATATCCCCAGTGGCATTGAAACCTGGCTTGGTTGAATACTTTGTTGCGATAACAGCTAAACTCCGATGGGACGAGGCCAATGAATTACCGCAAACAAGAGTAAGTAGCCTAATAAATATTTTTAGAGAACTTGCTGACCCTCTAAAGATATTCCTACTCTTCTGGAAGGCCATTTTACTGGTTTTGGGAGGAACAGCCGAGATTGATAGAGTCAAAAAAGCTACTGATGAGTTGTCAAATTTGAACACCGAAGGAGCGAAGACAATCACTGCATCACCTCTTGACTATCACATTTTCCGCCAGGAAATCACTTCTAAATATCCGGCGTATATTCCCCCACAACCGTTACTTCCCCTAGAGCCTGAAAACAACTCCATTTTACCTCCACTTCCGAATCGACCTAGCCGAACCAATGGTGCGAACGGTATCATTGCTCCCGCAATGAATGTTAATAGTAGTGGTACATCTATCCTTCATCAACCTGTACATATTGCGACACCAGCCCCTTCTCCACCTCCATCCCCACCTGTGGGTGGTAAGGCTGGAAAAAAGCAAAACTATCAAACGAACCAAAACTTTCCGTTTATGTACCCACCCCTTGATAGCACGAGTAACACTGCCGGAGGGAAGGGCCTGGCCGGCCTTCAGGGATCGCTCGTGGGTCGGAGGTGGGAGGGGAGCGATATCCCAAAATCAATTTTAGAAGCTGGAACATTGTTTGCAGAACGAATGAGAATGACAAGAGCAATGCGCCAACTATGGGAAGAGCGGGAAAGATTTCTCAAGTATGAGCGTGGATGGGACGGCGATGACGACGAAGATGTAGAGGAATTAGATCTTGAAACAATACTTGGTAGGAAGCTTTCGACAACAGCCCCAAAACAAGTAAAACATGTGGTGGATTATGGACCAAGTCCCAACGTGGAGCCGAGCATTAAGGCAAAACTAGATCTTGTCGAAAAATTCTACGTAGGGTGTCATACTCATTTCACGAATCTAGCTAACACTTCGCAGCAAGATTCTATACCCCACTTTCAATCATTGGTGATAGTGTTGCTCAAGGCCGTGTTGGCGAATGTAACGGCATTGATCACTCAACCAATTGGTGGTCAACAGAATAATATACCGAGTTACAGATCTGATCCGAATCTTCGTGCTGGCGGTCCTGGACAACCAATGAATAGACAGCAGGACCCAGCAAGTATCCCCTTGCCAAACTCAATAGATCCGTCGGAGATGCCTATTGAAGACATTGAAGCTTTAAGATCTCGAGAAATAACTGCAAAGGCTGTATCTGGTATCCTTCTAGTTATTCTGAAATGGTTCAAGGTATCCCGTAAGTAAAAATTTGGTTCTATTTAACATTATACTGATTTCATAGACATTTTGAAATTCGAGTATTTTACGCAACTCCTGCTAGATTCTAACTATCTTCCTCTTGTGTTGAAGCTTTTTGCTCATCAGGATGTTGATAAAATGATGGACAGTAATATGGATCGAGATGATTTAAGGTAAGTGAGTCACTGGAGTACAATCGTGTGATTACTTAGACCCTTTTTATAGCTTTTTTGCCTTTTGTAATTCGAATAGCAAAAATGCTCCAGTAGAGCCCGAGGAAGAGAGTGATGATGATGCCGCTCCGCCACCAATAAAAATGAACCGAGAACACCCACTAGCTTTTCCAGATGGCGACGATCAGCTTCCTGCGTTGGCTTTTCAGGAGGGAAAAACGGAAGGGCGCTCACCTCCAGAAGTTGATGAAATGGGCTACCCAACCACAGAACCGCCCTCCGAGCCCATCACCGAATTCTCATGGCGAAACTTCTTTTCCAGCATCAACTTCCTCCGGGTTATGCAAAAGATATGCAAAAATAAAGCGCACCGCAATCTACTCCTCGTACAATACAAATCGTCTAATATTTTGAAGAAAGCCTTAAAGATACCGCAACCCGAGTTACGACTATATACCCTCAAACTCTTCAAAAACCAAGTACCGTACTGCGGCAGAAAATGGCGTCAAGGTAATATGCGAGTTATTACTGCCGTCTATCTACATTGCCGACCAGAGCTTCGCGACGATTGGCTAGCCGGAAGCGATGTCGATGCAGATGTCGAGGAAGCCCTACCTTTAGAACAGGCATTGAGGGCGTTAACACATTGGCACAATATCAAGCGTTATCCCGATCAGATGGGTGCCGATACCAAGCTCCTAGAAGAAGAACATGACTTTTTTGTGCGGGAATTGGAACGTATGGAATGGACAGAGGATTCTATGGAAGGGGACAGCGTGGATGGCTGGGAAAACAATGGCAATTGGTAACATACCCTGCATTATTTATCAGATGACTTGGCAGGAGTCTATTGACGTCGATTGTACGACAATCAGAAACGCATGACTACGTTAACTTAGGGCATAATGAAGGAATCTCACGATCCGGCTTTGCCACAGATTTTGTTGCAGGTCGAATTCTCCGAATTGTTTTGACATTGTAAGGATTACTAAGCTAGGTTTGTTTCGTTTTCCTTTGATTTCTCGCTTGCCATTGCACAGATGAATTTCAATGGATTCTTTCAGTGGTCTACTGGCTAGGTTCCTGAGCTTCAAGACCAGAATCTCTTACGAATTTTTTCACTACGCCCTTGGATAATAGAGGTGCAATACGGTGATCTAGTACATGATTTTTGAATTGAAAAATGCATCTCACACCGGCGCGAGCAGCTCTGGTAACAGCCTGCTGCCTAGATGCACATCAATGCCAGAAACTCCACCTTGATTAATTCTTTTCGAATTTTGAGCCCATCAAGTTCCCTGCCCTCCCTAACGTAGCCAGCCTGTTCCCATTAGTATCGCCTGCCTTCAAAAGAACGGGAGCTCCTCACCAGACTGGTTTTATCATGGGCTTTGTCATATTCTACATGATCGATAGAATGCTTCTTGGGTATCAGAACCTCCCTCCCTATGTATAATTTGTGTTTCCCGTCATCATCTTTAATGTAAGCCATTTCATTGAGACTGTGCTGAATTATTGTTTAATTTGAGATCCCTGCTCCTCTACTTATTCCATTATATAGGAAGCCAAAGCTTGTCTTGCCTTTAAAAAACACGGATTTAGCAGAGCTGGGACCATTTCGTCAGCTTTTGTTGCACGCCTAATTCTCCGAATGTCTGTATCTCTGGTCCGCGGGTCGATGTCAGCGTCATGCCATTTATGAAGCTTTGGCCACAACTTGATCAATTGGAGTTTCCGAACAAGGCCAATCTCGGATTTTTTTCTTGTCTCATGCCCGAACACAACAATAAGCTGTCGTCCTTGGAATTGAGTGTAGTGATTATTTGGGGTCAGTATTATACAAATCAGCCGGAGCAAGTTCTGGTATTTGAATACAGCACAGTAAAGATGTTACTTTCTAGGGCCAACTGATGTGACTAATTCTTGAAATATACCCCACTGATCACGAATATATATATTCCCTATTGGATCTGTTGGTTCTTAAGCCTTGTGATAGTATATACCTCGCAATACCATCACATTCTGACTTACTTCCCCATTGCATATGAAAGCCATGTAGCACCATTCCAAAGAGATCAAGCGAAGGCAGGCAGACCACCGTGCCGTGCATATGCCCTGTCGATCATCAAAGCTTAATTCCCAACCCCCATCAATTATCTGAGACACGATTCATAAATATCTTCCGTGCTTACAGTACATGTGTAAGCTGTCCTCTTCATGCTCGTAGGTCAACTTTAAATCTTGCGAGCACACCCTTACCAGAAATCCCCATGCTACCCTTGGTGGCGGATCGGTGACAATTTCTGGTTGCATAGCTAAGCATTTCGTCAGCAACCTGCAGATGTGTTAGCCATCGCATATGCTTAAATACGTCTTCTCTGCTACCGATTGCTATTTTGTTGCATGCTCTTACGGGGGATCTATAGCCCGATTTCGGTGGTGGGAGACTCTGCTTACGCCAGTGTCTAGAAATACTTTGTATTTTTCTGTAACTTGAAAAGCAACAAGTAGGCTTCAAGACTGAATCTAATATCACTACCGTTTAGCCAATCTATTCCAGACCACTTTCTGATTTATGTTTGATTGTTAATGAGATAATTCGCATTTTCTAGATCCGTCCCTATTGTGCTAGTATTGACCAGATTCACATATTGCGGGTTTGTAAATTGATTTTTATGGTGATTGCTCAACTCATACAGCCCTTATATATTATCCTGGTTCAATGGATACTAGTTTTCTCAGAGTAGACAGTATATAATTTGATATGTGTGCCGGCAGGGAGGCGATTGGGAGGGGGTTTTTCTTGAGAGGTGATTATAACCCACCAAATATCTAGCACAATGAAAAATGGTTTCAATGCCCGGAGTAAACCATACAAATGACAGTAGAAACAGTGGAACTATGGGCTAGATTGCATAGAGATAATAAAATTTACTCTAGTAGCCGATCTATTCCGTTGGCAATAATAGGAAAGGGGTTCGCTTAATTCAAGATACAGAAGTATTTTGACAATGTGGAATACTTGAAACTACCTCACAAACATAAAGTAAATTTGATTTGTTGAAGTCTTATGATTCTAATTGTGATCTAAGACGTGCTGCCAAACCCATTGATAGGGATAGGCCATAGCACTCCACCCTAAAAAGCATTCCTACGAGACTGGAACATCACCTAAGACTAGAGAAAGAGGTCTAAAGAGAACACGAGATGGGGATAAAGAAAAGGAAAGAAGAGGGCAAGATATAGTTTAAGAAATGGACGAACAACCGACGATTACTAGAATCACTGATTGGTTTGGTAGGGCATATTTCGACTTGAGAGGTATGGGGTTTTGAGGTGATGGTTCAAGTTGCGAGTAGCAAGTTTTACGAGTGGCTACAACTCATGGAAGAGGTTAGAACTAGCCGGGTAAATTCACACCGAGAGTTGATTCACATATTGTTACCCTTAAGCAGTGTCACTTAATATAAGTCCTTCAACCCCGGAATCACGCTCGAAAATCGTTCCACCATTTCGTTTCATCCACCAAATTTCCCTTCTCATCAAACTCCACACCTTCGCCCCTCAATAAATCCCTTTTCATCTTCTGATTGACACCTGATGGCGCATTCTGTGGTTCACCCTTGAAACCACCTATAGACTGTTCAGGTCAGCTATAGACTTGTAGGAGTATTTTCGCCGACAAGGTCTAGGACTTACTCCATTAGCCTGGATAATGCGATGGCAAGGCACTTCTGGTGCATATGGATTTCGTCGTAAAGCTCCACCTACTGCTCGGGGAGAAGAGTTCAGAGCTGCTGCGAGTGAGGCGTAGGATGCGATTTTCCCTCGTGGAATCTGGCAGAGGAGAGCATAAACTCGCTATATGCGGAGTGAGTATAGAGTTTCTTAAGAAATGAGAGTATTTTTACCTCTTGGTAAGGAGTTACAGCCATCTTTGGCTCTTTTCTTTCTTTACATTGAAGAATACTTGTCGCAATTCTGTATTTTAAGGAAAGACATGATATGTTTGATACCTGTGGTCAAAAGCACATCTGATTCGTCAGTTCTGGAGCAGCCCCATTATTTTAGACTCATCCACCAGAGATTACTCCCATTCACCAGTTTCACCGCAAGACTTAATCCTTTCTTCCGCCATGTGAACTCATCATCACCCAAGGGAGGTGCAAATTCTATCTGGATACAGACCGTGTCACAATGAACAAATTCACAACTTGCTCCTCTCGCTGGAAAGCACTCACAACTCGAGATCCCGCAGCATCAAGCGCTTTCATCTACAGTGTGATCACGACCAAGATTTACTGTCGACCTGATTGCCCTTCTCGGCTTGCGCGCCGTGCAAACATAATATTTCACGATACCGCAGCTCAGGCGGAAGCAGCTGGCTTTCGTGCATGTTTGAGATGTTGTCCATCTGCTTCAACCAGAGATGACCCGCAAAAGGCAGCGATTAAAAAGGCATGTGCTCTAGTGGAATCTGAACGGAACGGCCAGATATGGAGTGTGAAGGACCTTGGAAAGGAGGTTGGTTTAACTGAGAGCCATTTTTGCAGGACTTTCAAAAAAGTTATGGGTTGCACCGTAGGGGATTATAGGGCAATGACGACTTATGTTACGCCTCTAACTGAAGGCCCGGCGACTGATATTTCTTGGGATTCACTTGATTCTGTAGACTTTGGGCCAGAAGACGTGGCCTGGGATTACTTTGTTGATTTTGGATTGGAATGATGTGTGGATGAGAAAACACGTCAACCCGAACCCTTGAACTGGACTTTCAGTCCCCTCTCTAATAACTACTAGAAAAATGGCAAGAGGACTATGCTACAATTGAGACTACTATCTCGGATTGCTCTGTTGGCTTTCTCGATCTTGATTATCAACTTGAAACCTAAACTACTTTAACGAGAGCGATCTTTTCTCGAGTGGTAATACAGTGAAAGCGGTGAAAGCCATTTTGTTGCTGTAAGAGGCAAAACCTGCCTGATTTGGTGGGAACACGGATGCCTCCTCAGCTCTTCAGAACTACCACTTCGTATCGCATCCCACGCAACTTACCTACCCTTTCCAAGATGATCATAGACAGCATGTCATCTTCAGATGATCCACCACCATATTCTGCATTCCCTGTTGTTGTTGAAGCTCGAAACAATTCAGTCTTCCCTCTCTTCACAGCCTTGCCCACTGGTCCGTCAAATTTCTATTTAAACCGACACTCTGAATAGGAACTTTGAGAGCTAGGAGTTGTCAAAAGAGCAGAAATTATCTACGTGACATTTCATTGCCTCTTCAATGTGTTTTGGCTCTTGAAATAGCTCCTGGCTCTTCAATACCTCTCTAGATACAATTAACCAGAGAGCTAATTTGCCGGACAGAGTTGAGAATGCGCATCTGGGAAGCTTCTCTCGAGCCTCGGATCGTAAGAAGGCTATTAGTAGACTCTGAGTCGAGTACAAAGTACTCCTACGTCACCCATACCAGCTTCATAACTCCGGCTAAATCGTCACCCGTCCTTTTTTGGGTTTCTCGAGAAGCGCGCACAGCAGCTTTTCTTTACGGGAAATATCAAACTCTGACTCCAAACTCGGCAACATACTTTAGTCCGGTTTTTGATTATCTTTGGATTGATCCATGCTGGTCCGGGCACACAGTTCCTGGAGTTCAGGGAGAAACAGATAGTCAACTCACTGAATTAGCTTGCGTGAGAAAATTAATGGTCCATCCGCATTGGAGTCAAACAGGTCAAATGCAACCGAACTTAAAGATTGCAAAACTTCCCTCTCTGACAGAGATTTTGGTAGCTGCCGGTAGGAACAACTTTATTTACTCAAAGAAGACGTTCTCATAAATATTTCAAGATACCACAGAGTTTACTTTAAGTGAACTTTGCGGCATTTTTTCAATCTTCCTGCACATATTAAATTAACAGTGTACTAAGATTCTATATCGTACTAACAGCAAGTTTACTATAGATGAGAAATCGGTTGGGCTCCATAGCGACATCATGCTGAGGACTCTTGCAGATATTGAGAGACACTATATATCTTTTAGAAGGCATCCTCCTGCGAAGATCGCAGTTGGGTGCCTCAGATGGAAAGGAAGTGGAAAAGAACGGACTGAGAAATTGGTGGCAGTGGTAAAGTCAAGCGATGAAATGAGAGAACACTTGGCTCATGTACGTCAAGAAGAGTGGAGGTTTACCAAACGAAACTTCAGTCAGCCCAAGATCGTCCACAAATTGAAGCTTATCAGAGAAGGTGGATAAAGAGATGAAATCATAACTTTACTTCGAGCAAAAGGGGGGGCGGGGTTTAATGGTGAAACTTTGGTATGAATCTGAAATTGTTTACACGTTTGGGTTTCCTTGTGGAAGCAAAACAAGGCCAATCGCCTTCATCCTGCAACTTCAGAGGTACATCAGACGTATATTTTCTGCCCCGTATGTCTTGTATGGAGTTCTTCTCTTACTCTCCTTCAAATATGACGGAAGTAGGACTAAGGAGAGAGTTTTGTGGAATTTTGATTTTGTTTCTTGATATCGTTCTTCTAACTTCAGTACTGCCACGTCGAGCAGGAGGTGCCAAGATAAACCCCAGATAGGCACCGGTAGTTATGTGCCCCTTCCTCCCATTAAACAGGCGTAAATCCGTCAGTGTGCGCTGATTACTGTATACGGATAAGGCTTGTTGCAAGAATCCAACCGCCGCACCTCCTGCATAATTCCACATGGAAGCCGGGATATATGCAGGATAGCTTACTGTAGTTCCAATTGTGTGGCTCATGATTCATGGTAAGAGTACGCATTGGGAGGATGTATTTGTTACAAGCCACATACTTAATGGATATGCATACACGTGCCATGCAGGAGCTTGAGTTATGTAACATCAGCTAACTTTTGGCAGGCGTGGTTATCTAAAACCACACGGCTGTACAGTACACGAGCGTGGTTGGGACTTTGATTATGTTGAACAATCTAATAACCCTTAGAGTTGATAAATCGAAGATCGAAAGGGGAAAAGGCCTTGAAAAAATCAGGACTTAGTCGCTCATGAACTATTGAGCATACCAAGATCTTTGGTCAGTATGTTATGTCACTCAAAGGACAATTGCTCTCATCAATGGTAAAATTAACCTTGCATTGAAGCACTCACGATATTCCTGTGCTGCATTCGTTGCCGTTAGCCCCGCCCTTGCCTAAGAAACCTAGCAGTCTCCTATTTCACACTATGGCGCATTCTGTGTGATGGACATGATTTCGAGAAGGAATATATTCCGCTCCGCAAACCAGCAGCAGTTTTGCGATAACGGCACTCCGTAATGCTACGACAGGCCAACGCACACCCCATATGTATGATGCCATAATACATATTTTACTTGCGATGAAACTTACCGAATGCTTCAGAAGTTCACGCGGGATGGAAGCCAAGGTGATGTGGCAAAATATAGTAATTTTCGAGGGGAAATGTATTAGGAAATTGGAATTTCTCGGGAACTAGTGCGGTTCGTAGACTCAAAGTTCAAAGTTCAAATATTTCTGTTTTGGTAAATGCGCTGGCTTTTGATAGTGTGTTTTTAGCTTTCAAACCTTGTAATCACGGATTTTCGAGTGCAATACTCACAGAAGAAGGGGGGGGAGAGAATAGTGGCAATATATGCACTAAAATTTAGAAGTGATAAGTTAAGTTGGCTACACAGAATATCTTTGCAGTGGGCACAATGATGAATGAGAAGAGTGCTAAATTGGAAGGTCGAAAGAGATTTATTGGCGGTATCAAATTCCTAATTAGGCTCGGGCCGCCATTGCCACGGCGTTCCCTCGTGCCACTACATCTGTGCCTTCTTTTACAACTATGTGAACTCGTATCTTTGCGCAGATCCAGATGATAGTTACATTGGTTGGAAAAGGGGTTCATGTGGATCGTTACGGACCATGTACCAGGGTTAGTAAGCAAAACTTCCTCGTATTGACCAAGTTCTTTACCTTTCAATCCCGCATTGATTAATGAACAAATTGAACTTAATAAGATTCTCAATAATTTCAATTAGTACACACTATGAGTGATTCCAAGAAGAGAGGCACTGGCCCTCAAATACCAGCCACTTCAAATAAACACCAGGTGATGGAGTTTGTGAATCTCTTCGGAACCCCAAAACATAACAAAGAAAAAGCCAAAGCGGTTCGCTCACATGTAATGAAATTAGTGAGGAAAAAGCAGAGCGAGACTCTATCACGAGCGAAGTGCCTTCCACTTCTTCCCTTATCGAAGAAAATCACCACCGCCAACCACTTAGCTACTACTAAGTCAATTTCAGAACAAAAAGTCCAACCCAACACAAGTCATGATTCTAAAACAACCCCACCGGCTTTGTTTCTCATAACAGATTGGGTTGAAAGTACAGGAGTCTGTGGGAGTCTATACGGGCTGGAGAGTTCTACTGAAGGGAACCCACTACACTTTCCCACATTTGCTCCGATTAACTGGGCGGCTCAAGGAAACTCAGAAGTCAACTTGTCATCCATCCCTGTTGTACCAAGACTACAAAGTACATCGAGTTTTGGTAAGTATCTTTAGTATTAAGTGCCTGCCATACCAACTGATATATTCCTTAAAGTTAGAATTAGAAGTCTGACGAAAATACAGCAACCCAAAATGGGGATTCTATTCCTATTTCTGAGGATAACACAAATACATACCGATCTGAGATTGCTCGCAGTCCTGCCTTGCTAAGTATCACGATGAATTGGGCATCGGAATATATTGCGCAAGGAACCAAATCAGAGGAACTTGAAAGCGCGATGTACCTGGAGCAGGCCCTCAAGTCCATTACTTGCGCTTTGACCGATGCTTCTATTCATGGAATTGAGGATTCGACAATCGCGGCTGTCGCTATCCTCAGCAATATGGAGGTATATTTTCTTATTCAACAACACTAATGAAACTCGACTAATTAAATATCAGAACCTAAACGGTGATATGGAAAAGGCATTCATCCACATAAGAGGATTACAATCACTTGTAGCCATGAAAGGAGGGATCGATGCTCTTGTAAAGAATGGAACTCTAAGACGCCTTGTCCTTTGGTTAGTCCCTGTTTTAATCCCTATTCTGAAATGTGTTTGTTGATGCTTTGCAGGGCCGATCTTTGCAATGCGACCCGCTGGCAATCCATGCCAGTATATCCGGTTATCTCACTCCCGACACTCCCATCCCTCACGCAGTTTATGCCAGAACCTACACGCGACTTGCATTTATGCCTCGGTGATCAGATCATCAGCACTGCTATTTCATCGGGTTACTCGGAGCTACTCCCCTTACTTCATGATTTCCACAAAATCGCTATCTTTGTAGATTTCTCCAATCTAAAAGATGCTACTCTTCTACAAGACATGGCATATGTTGATCACGTCTATCTTGTGGAGCACAAAAACCTGATGTTGATGGCACAATATAAGACAAATCCCCCTAGCTTCCTACCGGCCGACATGAATCCAGAGGAGACTCTTATACTGCCTCTCCTATTTCAGGCTCTGACGCTATATGTCTATACCAATATCCGACTCATACCTATTGCAGGATCTATTCGTTCCACGCTCGTAAGTCGGATTCAAATTACGGTGGCTGAGTTGCCTGTTCCAATGCTTGATGTACTCTTCGAAGCGTTTCCTCAAGAAGTTTTGTGGATCATGTTTCTTGCAGGGACTTCCAGTGTCGAAGTTACCCAGAGGCTATTTTTTATTGGCCACTTGAAATGGATGTGCCAGAGTTTGGCTTTGATATATTGGCAAGATATCGAAGATAAGCTCCGTCGCTTTCTGTGGCTTCACAAGCAATTTTTTCACAGGTATAAGGAGCTATGGATGGAGATATTGTCATATATACCAGATGACAAGAATTGGGATACCACTGGTTGATTATAGAGGATGGGACCACCTGTAATTTGCGATCAATAAATGTCAAAATTCAATTAATGGCTCTTCGATATAGTACACTACATTTCTCAGGTTTCATCTGAAGGCGATGTATTCTAACAGAAAGATGAAGAAAGCGAAGAGACAATAAGCTTCACGGATTCCTGAAAGCTATATCTGAGTGGTACCAAGTTACGTCGGCTCATGTATACACACATCCAAGTCAATATGTAGATATGTTGGAGAGGCGAATTTGATGAAATATTGAGCTGACTACGGAGATTTCCTTTGGGGTTGGTGACTTAATAACCGTTTTGACGTTTTGGGTCAGTGGTGAGTGAGCATGCGGGTCAGGCTTTGGAGGGAGTATATGTAATGGTTTGATCGCTAGGCTGACGACCATTGTTAATTTGAGGAACATTTTAATAGAGATCAAATTGAATATCCTTATAAGTTAAGACGCTAGATTGTAAGAGGTTATATGACAACCGTTGTGTCCTTCGCTTAATATAGGGGAGTCACGTGGGGGAAAGGGAAGGGATTGCATGGGCATCACTTTAACAAACCAATCTTCATCCGAGGCTTTGTTGACAATAGCAGATTCTAAGGGCTATCAATAA
>Ga0247812_10001095_pt1 | contig 15416 bp, 13 predicted proteins | sample UWRJL149409B1_FD_178011 | JGI IMG/M metagenome (GOLD analysis project Ga0247812, IMG submission 178011) | Plant litter microbial communities from Arlington Agricultural Research Station in Wisconsin, United States - UWRJ-L149-409B-1 | ecosystem: Environmental > Terrestrial > Plant litter >...
AATATTTAGTTGTTCCTGCAGGGCATGCTGCTGTAGTGGCTGCACTCGATAATGACATGCTGTCGTTTGCGCTGGTAAGTTCAAATGCAGCCGGTGCGCTGATTGGAGTAGTTTGCTTGACCGTTACAGAACCAGCGCTTTCAACACCACTCGCTGTCGCGTAAACCTTAAAGAACCACTCAGTACCTTGAGTGATATTATTTGAAATTGCGAGGCTGGTGTTTTTCGTTGTTGCACTGAATGTCGTTGCACCATCGGTGAGACCATACTTTACTGTATAGCCGGTCGCATTTGCTGATGCCGCCCACGCGATAGTTACCTGCGTCGGCGAGTTGGTTGTTGCTGTGACTTCCGTTGGAGTAACCGGCACAATAATATTTGAAGCGATGTTTGAGAATTCGCTGGTGTCGTCTGGTGATACGGCTTGCACTTTAAAGAAGTAGGTTCGGCCACTCGCTAAATTATTGGCAACATCGCTGGTGCTTTTAACACCTTTTGTCGTAACCACGCCATTGGTAAACGTATTATTTGTTGCCCGCATGACGGTGTAGGTTGTGAGGTCGGTCGCGTTAATTGCTGGAGTCCAGTTGAGTGTCACTTGAGTTGGTGAATTTACTGTTGCGTTCAGCGTTGGTGTACCAAGTGAAATAGTGTCCCCTGCTGCAGGTGTAGTTGGAACGGCTTCGGGTTGCGTGACTTCCCCGCTAAATAAGCCGTGGCTTTGCACTTCTTTTAGTTCACTATTAAGTTCACTGCGATAAATAAGTTTATAGGTTGAGCATGAACCCGAGCCGTTGCATGATGAGCTGCCGTCGCCTTGGTATTCAATGAAATCATCCCCTACTAATGCTAATGTATCGCCACAACGAATAACGTTTGTTTCGGTAGATTTTGTGCCGGGAACGGTCAAGGCTGATTTGTCTAACCCTTTTAATGTGGCGGTTGTAAGAATGTTCGCATCTGCCGTTATTGCTGCGCAACTTGGGTAGTTTCCGTTTTGTGTAAAGTAGGTTTCGAGGGCATCAGAAATAGTGCCTACATTCGCACTACGCTGCGCATCGCGGGTGTCTGCTTGATAGCGAGTTATGCCAATAACGGCAAGCCCAGCTAAAACACTAATTGCAACAATCACCACCACGAGTTCTACTAGAGTAAAACCACCCCGTTTCTTCATAGGATAATTGTAGCATAAGCAGCAACATTGCCACCAGATATGATAAAATAACATACGTTCATGCAATGGGGATTCGCCAAGTGGTAAGGCACTGGTTTCTGGTACCAGCATTCGGGGGTTCGAATCCCTCATCCCCAGCCAAGAAAAAAGACGAACTTTCTGTTCGTCTTTTTTCTTGCCGTGGCGATGCGATGTCGTACCCCTGTTTTGCGAAAGCAAAACCTCACCTTGGGATTTTTAGTTCGAATCCCTCATCCTAAATTAAAAAAAGAGCCCGCCCCTCAAGCGGTCGAATGACTTGGTCTTGATAGACCAGGCTCTTTTCGTACCGCGAGGTGCGGGCGGGTTGGTTTGTTGAAACCCATTACTTGGTGAGGTTCTCCCCTATTTCAGCTCCTGTGCATACAGCATTGATGCTGGGGATGCCCGGGATGTTGAGGTTCGAGTCGCACAGGGTGGATGGATTTGCCGCAAAGGTGGCTAAGCCAAACACGATAAACGCGATGAAAACAAGGAGGCCTACGATGGCTCCGAAAGAGCTTCTCGAATCGTCCGGTTTTTTGTCGGTCAATGTACACTCCAAATCGATAATGGTCGGAATTAATTATATCACTTTACTTCAAATAAGTCAAGCAAGAGCATCTCGTTCATTATATTGACTTTTTGTAGTATTTATGCTATTATATTTCAATGCAAAGTTTAGAGTTTAACACTCACAATCAACAACTAAAATCTGTCCCTACCAACGAACGGAATCTTCGCCGTTCATTACTAAGAGGTTCTTCTGAACTTGAACGAGAACCTGTTGATAGGTCAAAATTCTTCACAAATGATGCCGAGTTAGACACTGCCGTCAACGGCCTCGCTGCTTTATTTGTCGATAAAGATGCACAAGCCGACAGTCGCGGTGTTTTAAATGCCCCATCGTCATTAATAGAGGCAGGCGACGAACTTTACTATAGTGACATTCAAGCAATAGTTGCATCGAATAAGCCTATCGGTACCCGGCTTGATAGAATGGTAGCCAACGCCCGTTCTCAAAGAAAAAACCAAGCCCAATCAGAAGACTGGTGGGACCTCTTTTCTGATGAGAATTATTTTTCTCATAGTGTTTTCCGACAGGACCCTACCGAACAAATTACTATTGGACGTGACCAAATTGAACCGGTAACTGTATACAACTTTGGTGAAAAACTCCGTCGACGCCATATAGAAGGCCTGATTGGAGCAGTTGCAGCAATGTCTGTTATGACCGACGGCTATATTCGCGCACTTACACCTTATATCGTTATTCACGATGCTTTCAAAGAACAATATTTCCAACAAAGTAAAAGTTTCGATAGAGCTGCTGGTCGAGCATGGCAAGGCGAACCGTTTATTGAAGCTCGACGCTCGTCTTTTGATGGCGCATCTACTGGCTCTGTGGGACAATCTTGGGTTTCACAACTTATTGGACATGAAATATCACACCAAATTGATGAAGAAGTGAGTGCAGGCTATCCAGAGTTTAGTAGCTATTTCCACTATATCGATACAAACCGTGACGGATTAATAGACTACGTAAAGCCACGGAGTAGCTTCTCAAGTGAATATGCTCAGCACCATATCAATACCTCTCGTCCAATTAGGCAGTATGGCTATACCAACAGTACCGAAGATTTAGCTACTGTAGGCGAAGAAGTACCATTTGGTGGCGACGTTGATACCTTACGACACGATGCGTACATGAAAGTTATCGAGGCATTTAAGGAAAAAGGTCATAAGAAGCATGGCGAAATGCAACCACTCCCTGATAAATTGAAAGTTGAAATTACTCGTGGCGGTGAGATGACGCTACCTGTCGCCCCTTCCCTTGCAAATCCAATTCGCATACGTGTTGAGAATGATAACCTCGGACGCGTGGGCGCATTTTTGAAGCAGATTTTTAGGTAGCCTATCATTTACTATAAAAATATGATATAATATATATAACTTCAATCGGAGTTGTACCCCAAAAAAGGAGCAAGATGTCTCGTTCGGAAGGTCTCGTATATGTCGAGAAAATCAAACCGACGTTCAAGAACGTCGTTGCAATCCAGCGCTTGACGCTAGAGGATGCGATTCTCGGTGGGTTCGAGAAGCCACGCCGAATCGGCAATCCTTCAAGCATCACCAAGCTGTTTTGTCAGTGGGTGCGACTGCTCCGTCATCCGGAGAACTACAGTGGCTACACGCTCGACGGACAGCTGATGGGATTTATCAAGCAGAACTACGCTAACGCAGCTGACCGCGTTCCGTCACACAAAGGCGAGCCGGACAACGAGTGGGCGATTTTCGGCCTGGTCGCGTCTCATGTGCTTTTCGAAGATGACCAGGAGACTGTTCTCGTCGGACTGTTGGTGCGCACCTTCGAGGAGCGCGCTACTGGCGAACCGCAAGCGGTCAACGTCGCCATCCACGAGCGCGACCCGCTTCTGCCTTTCGCCCTGCAGTACGGTTTCGTACCAGTAGGTGAACCGGCTGAGGTTGAAGGCGCCCCTGGCCTGGCACAGCAGTATTACCGCCGTCCAGCCTCCAACTAACGGGTACGCCCGCCGAAAAGGTTTGAAGAAATTCTTCACCGCTTCGGCGGGCCTTTTCATTACCTTTTCGCTTGAGTTTTTATTTCCGCTATAACTTTCCTATAATGAACCAATGACTGAATTCGCTGGCCAAATTGCCAAATTGTACAACTAGCTATGTATAAATGCTTCTATGTCATCTATATGTTGATGGGTTAACCCGAAATAACTGTCAGGGACAACCGAAAGAAGTGATTCACTATTAAGGGTATCGATAGATGCGCTATCTTTTACCTTCCCTGCGTCATCATCTATCCATATGAGCTTTGTACCAATGGGGCTTGCGTCAAAATTGCGACGCCTAAACGCATTATGTATCCCCTTTTGGTGTCGAACAATAGCGTCGAGTTTGTGGTCAGGGTTCGCAGGTTCCCATGCATGAACACTCAGTACTCCTGCAACGTTAAGTTCGTCGAGCAGGTCTTTATAGGCCGGGTCGACAAGCATCGCAACACCACGTGATGAGGAAAGAACAATGCGGGTAGATAAACTGCCGAGTCGCTTCACGATGCTAGGGCGATAGAATTCATGCTCCTCTACCCATACGATATCGTTCACTCCGTGGTCAAAGTTTTTTTCTCTGCCTGACAAAGGGAATATAACACCATCTATATCTAGGTATAGCGTACTGTCTATGGGTAGTTGGCCAGCAAGTTTTTCCATATGTGGTTTTATGTAACCACCATCTGTTTATAAAGGCAATATGCCGCTTTGACATAAACCCTATAATAATATTTAATACAATCAAATGCATACCCAACAAAACTTTTTTGTGTACCGCCCCCTACTTCCGGAAAGCGAATCTCGCCTGCGTTCGCTACAGGAAGATTACTCATCAGTACCTTCTTTCGAACCAGTTGAAAACCCTCGCATTCCAATCCTAACCAGCCAGACATGGGAAAATATTGAATACGCAAAACTAGTTTCTATTATTAATAAAGCACCTGATGTATCGAAGAAATCCTTTGATAGTGAAATCGTAAAAGCCGAACTTGGCCCTGCTATAAGAGATATGACCCGTCGTGCAATTAACCTGGTGATAAGCGATGGCGATGACAACCATTTTTTGGAAGAACATAAAATCTTCAAGGCAGCTGGCCTAAGGGCAGATAAAACTTTGTACGTACGTCCATTTACCGAACCTTACATAACGATAGGATATTTAAATGGTGCAGACGCCGTCGCTACATTGTTAGACAGTGCGAAGGCACTGGTTGGCCAAACGGTAAGCATTGGGACTACGGAATCAAATGTAGGCAAAGTAGATACTCGTCCTCCAGCAGAACGTATTGTAAAAGAGCCAAGAAAAATAAAAATCACCGAATCAGTGCGAACAGTTACGCCAGGTGGAATTCCGCCAGGACTGTTGAACAGTATTCGTCCTCGTGAATAAGGGTATATAATAAGTATATAAATTGAGGAGGACATTATGACCCACAAGCTCAACCCTTACTTAACTTTTGGCGGCGATGCCCGCGAAGCAATGGAATTTTACGAGACGGTTTTCGGTGGCGCACTCACCCTTCAGTCTTTTAAAGAAGCCGGCATTGCGCAAACACCTGACCAGGAACACCTTATTATGCATGGCGAACTTATCACCAGTGATGGCATGACAATTATGGGTTCTGATGACCCTGAACTTGTTAGCAGCCCTGCAAGTGTAGCTGTGAGTGGTGATGACGAAGACACCCTCGCTGCTTACTGGGACAAACTTAGCGAAGGTGCAACAATTATTGCACCATTCGAAACGGCACCTTGGGGTGATACGTTTGGTATGTTGACCGACCAATTCGGCACCCGTTGGATGGTGAACGTCGTTTTGCCAAAAGCATAGTTCATATTGAGTTAATTTAGCACATAAAGAAAGACCTCCACTGCGGAGGTCTTTCTTAACTAAATTGTTGTTACAATCTTATCTTTTACCTGTTTTGGTTTCTTTACAGCTTTCTTTGCGCCAGTACCCTTAGACATAATAATGTGTCCTTTCGTTATGTATCTATTATAGCAATAAAAACAGAAGCTCGTATATGCCGAGATATGAAAAGTGCCCCAACCGTATTACTACGGAGGGGGCACTTATCCCACGAACATGAACTTGAGAGGTTACGCCTTGCTGGCGACCATGCCAAGGGTGGCGTCGCTGTGGTTGCCGGTGGCGACAACAACGGTTGTTCCCTTGTTTCCAGCAGCGTCGCGAACGGCGTTGTTGGTGTCGATGGTCTTCAGAAGGTCGAGGGCTTGTACTGCCGTGAGGCCGGTTTCGCCAACCATCTCCTTGATTGCAGCGGCATTACCCTTTGCAATCTTGTCGCGGTTCAGGACGTACGCGTCACCAGTGATGGCGAGCGCTTCACCGTCGGCTTGCGCCTTGGCTACGCGCTCGATTCTGATGGCCTCACCGTTCGCCGTGGCAGCCTGCTGGGCCTTCTTGGCGACAGCGACGCTGTTGTAGGCGATCTGCAGCTCCTCGGGGAGTTCCGGGTTGTCGATGACGACCTGGAGGACCTCGAAGCCGTAGCTCGTGATGGTTTCACCGTTGGCCGACAGCACGGCATCCTTGATGGTGTCGCGATCGGTGAAGATGTCATCGAGCGTAATGGTCGCAGCCTTAGCTTTGACCTCGTTGCTGACGAGTGCCTTGATGGCGTCTTCCGGCTCCATGACCTCGTAAACAGACGTGCTGGCTTCCCCGGGGATGACCCTGAGGAGTACCACGACCGGCAAGATGACCATCTGGTCGTCTGCGGTCTTCACGGTGCTCTTGACGTTGATGCTGAACTGCTCCAGGTCGACGCGGTGCACGATCTTCTCGAAGAACGGGATGACCAGGTGGAAGCCGGCGCCGATGCTACGGTTGTAGCGGCCGAGTCGCTCGACGATGCCGACCTCCTGCTGCTGGATGACCTTGGCGGACATCACCAGAAGGATGATCAGGATGACGAGCACGACCAGAAGGCCGAAGTTGGAGAAGATGCCTGCGAAGAAGTCGTTGATGAAGTCCAGCGGGTTGCCCGAGCTGGGGGCTTCAGCGACGCTGACCTCCTTGCAGTACTCTGTGTTCCAGGTGCCGTTCTGTTCGATACATTCGTCGTACGTCATATTGTAAAACCTCTCGGTAAATGCTCGAATGAGCGTGGGATGTACTTTCAAACAAAGTCTGAATCTTATATATTATAGCACTTATGGTAATATAAGTCAATATACATCCATATCTAATTAAGGATATGTCAACGAATAACAGATTAAAGGAGTTAGGCTTTTTTCAGTAATTTCGTCATCATTACATTCGCAACCGCCACCGTCGGCACTGCGAATAACGCACCCGGAATACCTGCAAGTAATGAACCAATTGCAACTGCAAACACGACAGCGAGTGGGTGGACGTTGACTGCCTTCCCTACTAAGAATGGTTGCAACACGTGGCCTTCGATAAGTTGAACAAGCAGTACGACGCCAATCATAATGAGGGCAATTACCCAGCCGTTAAAGAACAGCGCCAAGAGTACTGCGATTGAACCAGTAATAATCGCACCCACCACAGGAATGAATGAACCAAGGAATACTAGTACGGCAATAGGAATAGCGAGTGGCACGCCAAGAATTAAGGCACCAAGCCCGATACCGATTGCATCAACACCAGCAACGGCAATTTGAGATTTCACAAAACTAATGAGCGTATTCCAACCGCTGAAGCCGGCATCGAGTAGCTTGTCGCGAGAGGTCCGAGGGAAAAGGCCGACAAACCATTTCCAGATATTCTTGCCGTCTAGCAGTAGGAAGATGATGGCAAAGAATGCCAAGAAGATACCGGCAAAAATGTGCCCAGTGGTACTACCGACAGATGAAATAAGCCCAGCACTCAACAAATCTGAATTTGTTTGAAGTGAGGTGATGAAACCGTTGATAGAATTTTTGACATCGTCTCCATTAATACCGAGCGGGCTATTTGCCAGCGTTGTACTGAGGTCTTGCAATGATGATTGGAACCTGTCACGTAGTTCAGGGTAGGCATTTCGTGTTTGGGTAACAACGACGAACATAAGCCCAGCTACGATAACTGCGAATGCCAGCAAACTAATAGCGACCGCGAGTCCCTTCTTAACCCCTGCCCTAGTAAGCCGAGTGACGAGTGGGAATAAAAGTGCAGTGACTAACAGCGCCACGATAAATGGAATAATAATTACTTTCAGTTGAATGATAACAAAAATAATGAGCGCTATAAGTGCGGCAATGGCGACAATACGCCAAGACCAGCCGGCGGCTTTGTCGAGAGGGTGTGTGGTTGAGAATGGTTTCTTAATCATCTCTTTAGTATAAAGACTGTCTCCGTGGCGTCAATCGAGAACTATAATATTTCGTAAGATATATTACAGAACTATCTCAACCCACCCCAAGCGTACCTCTTGTAATTTTTAGCATTTTGTGCTATAATACACTTTGCGTTTTATGCTCACTATCACTAGTCGGCTTAAAGCTGCACATTAACAAGCTGTATGTGAAAAATGTGTAGTGCTGAGGTTTAAATAGAGAAGTTTTTTGTCTGTTAATATCTCAGCACTACCCCTCAAACTCTCTCAAAAAGGAAGAAGGCGCTCCATGATTTGGGCACTACTTATTAGTGCCACGGTTGTCGCAGCGATTGGACTTGTAGCTAAGTTGGTTGGGTCTTTGTTCCTTGATAAGGAATACTGGCACATCGACTGGCGTGAGTTCGTTGCTGGACTTCTCGTGGCGTACCTGGCAGTGACACCGTTGGTGTTCACTGTCGGCAATGCTTTGTCTACAGCAGACGCACTGCGGTACGAAGAGTTCTACAACGGCGTCGAGACGGCTGCGACCAGCAGCTCTCAAGATTGCCGCCCTGGAACTTCAGGAAACAGCGCGTCCGCTGGACACAGTAACTGCCGGTACGAGTACAACACCGGACAGACCTACACCTGGACCGAAATCTACTACGTCACTGTCACAAAAAGTGATGGAAATGGCGGGACGACCACCTCAAGCGAGATGCGAACCCGCTCTGTCACCGACTACATCTACAACCCGTACGCAACGAAGGAATACTCCTACGCCATCGCCGATTCACTCGGCAAGGGCTACAGTTTCCCCGGTGTGTACGTGAAGGATGGTGAAGGCTACCAAGGTGGCGAGCTGCCCGCGGACCTCCCTCGTGGAGATCCAAAGGAATGGCTCGAAGCCAAGGAACGCCTGGCCGAGGGAAATCCTCGACCGGTAACTGCCCTGTTCTCCTACGACAACTACATTCTGGCCGCCAATGATGAGATGCTCAAACCGTATAGCGAAGACGTCGAGCAGTACCTGGAAGAAGGAATTCTTCCAGACCACACTGCAGATATCGGCGCCGACCCGCTGCACGGTTTCAACGATTTGTTTGCCGATAAGGTGAGCTTCGTTGGCGTCGAGGTTTCGAACGAACAAGCGTGGCAGGAATCTTTGATGTCCTTCAACGCGGCTCTCGGCTCGGAACTTCGGGGTGACCTGCATCTCGTGCTCATCGACACGTCGCTGGTTAATAGCCCGACTGACTACTTGAACGCGCTCAAAGCATACTGGCTTAGTGATGACTTCGGTCGTCGCGCCATTGCTAAGAACGCAATTATTGTGGTCGCCGGCGTTAACGGTGACACGGTCGAATGGGGTATGGCCTCAACGGGTATGCCGTTTGGAAATGAAGTGATGCTGCGAGGCATTATGAACTTCCTCCCGGACACGCCTCTCGACCCTGCTCAGGTTATTGGGACGCCGCACACCGTCTATCCGGAAACGGACGGCGACGTGCAAGTCACCATTAGCGACACACCAGGTGTGCTCGAACGAGTTGTTCTCAAAGACTTCCCGTTCGCGCGTGCTTGCATGGACTGCGTCGAGGAAGACGGTGAGATTGGCTATGCTGATCTTGTCGCCGAAATCGAACCTGAACCGTGGCAGTGGGCAATCATGATTGTTGTCATCGCTATCTTGTCGAGTGGCTGGTGGTATCTCGCCGGAAACTTCGAACTCTTCTTCTGGCTCCCCGGTTTCCGGAAGAGCGCACCGAAAGAAGAGCCACAGTACGAGTCGTATGACCTGTACGGAACAAGCTTCAAAGTCAAAGACCGACGACGCAATCCGCGTGGTCGTGACAAGTACCGCTTTTAGAGAGGAAATACATTCATGAACGAATGGATTAAGAAGAACGCTGCCCTGTCGGTAGTAATCGGAGTCGTAGGCCTCGGCCTCATCGGGCTTCTCATCTACTTCCTGGTCGCGAGCTACACGCTCTCGATTAAGAACGAAGGCGAGCGCTACGAGCAGGACCTCACGCAGGTCTATGGCAAGTCGCTCAACTCGTTGTCCACCTGCCTCGACCAGGGACAGGTGGCTGCTCAGGTAACTGAGCGCGAGTACGAAGCCCTCAAGGAAATCCTCGTCGGAGTCAGCGCCGCCCGTTACACGGACGGCAATGGCGAAGACACGGACGCTTCCAACGTCATCGGCGGTGGTCAGCTGTTCTCGGCTGTTGTCGAGAACTACCCCACCATCGACCAGCGCAGCTGGCAGAACCTGCAGACAATCGTCGTCGGGTGCCGTGACGAGTTCCAGGGTCGTCAGGACAACGTCCTGTACATCGCTGGCAACTACAACAAGTGGATCGTTTCCGATGACGTCTTCAACGCCGGCATCAAATCCGAATTCCCTTCGGATGAGCTGAAGGTGCAGACCGCCGACGGCACGACCCTCTACGGGCAAGCAGCGTACGACCGCATCACGCGCGTCGTCTCGGTGGAGCAGGCCAACATGGCCTTCGAATCCGGCGAGCTCGAAGAGCAGAAACTCTTCGGAGAGGACTAACACATACAGCGTCGCACTGACGTGACTTGTTCACGATAGTGCACCCCGCGTTGGGTGAGGTGGTCAGCTTTTGACCGTCTCCCCTTCGCGGGAACGTATCCGGAAATAATTTCAGTTCCGCTGATGAGTCGTTTGACGACGAAATACGTGATAATAAGTTATTATTGAAATAATGACAAAGCCGTATACAACTTTTGAAAAGCTTTTAATAACTGCCGAAGCGAGACTATGGGCTGATTTTCAGGCGGCATCAGAATATGCGCAAACAGGCGATATTGGAGATGGCCGTGAAGCAACTTTGGTCAAATTCCTTCAGGAGCATTTACCGGGTAGATACTGTGTCACAAGCGGTGAAGCTATCGACTCGCGAGGTAATCAATCAGGCCAAATTGACATAATGGTTTACGATAGTTCTACTACTCGTCCTTTGCTTGATGATGGAAAAAATGTACTTCTTCCGGCAGAAGCATTGCTGGCGACGATTGAAGTAAAGACGAAACTGACTGCTGTCGAGATAAAAAAATCAATTTTAGGAATTAAGAAAATCCGAGAACTGAAACCGTGGGACAGTTATTGGGGCATATCGCGTAAGATAAATGAAAAAATGGACTCTTTTCCTCGAATATTTTCTACAATATTCGCTTACGACACAGATATGAGTAAAAAAAGCTGGGATAGTCGTGAGATGGACCGTGTCCGTATAATCTCATCGGAAAATAATCTACCGGTCGAATATATCGATCGCGTGACTGTACTTGATAGAGGTATCTTCCTTCCTGCAAGTGGTCGGGCGATGCGCCCCAACGAGGCTGAAGGCGTTTTGGGTGTATGGTTCTTTAATCTCGTGAATTTTCTAGACCGTGAAGTGCGACGTAGAAAGCCTTTTCCGTGGGATAGCTATCAAATTAGGGATAAAAAAGTATGGAATCAACTCCTTCCACCTATCAATGATGCCCCAGTGGTAAATATTCCTTCGAACATCACCAAAAAGAAAAGTAGATTAAAAGCAATAAAAGCATCGCCTAAGAATGTTCTGAGAACTAGGCATTAGTTTTAAGTTATGGAAAACACCTATCTTCTTGTTATTATCGCGCTTGTTATTCTGGTAATATTCATATCATCACGATTGTCTAAATCTTCCTCTCATACTCGCAAAGTTTTAAAGAACAACACCTACTCCTACACCGCCAAAGACTCATTGATGACCCGCACGGAAACTGAATTCTTTATTAAACTTGAACGTGCCGTAAGCGAGCGATATGTGGTCTTTCCCCAAGTTCACCTCTCGGCCCTCCTAACTCCTCAAGCTCAAAGTAAAGATTGGCTATATGCGTTTCGCCATATCAACGGCAAATCTGTCGACTACGTTCTCTGTGATAAAACCACCCTCCGTCCTACCTATGCAATTGAACTCGACGATTACACACACGACAAAGCCGACCGTCGGAAACGTGACGCTGAAGTTGAACGCATTTTCGACGAGGCCGAACTGCCGCTTGTTCGCTTTCGCAATAAAGATGTTTCTGAAGCCGAAATAATTAAAGCTTTGATTAACACGCGCAAGCTTTCTTAAACAGAAAGCCCACGTCCTAAACGCGGAGCTACCTGTGGTGCTCGACACGCGTAGACGTGGGTATTTGGTTGTTCGAAATTACGCATCCTCCTGGTATTCCCGGAATCGATGCCGGCTGAGGGGTGTCGACTTGATGAATGCGTCGATGGGTCCGTTGAAGATTTCTTCGAGGTTGTTGGTTCGAAGAAAGTCTCCATGTACTACGACGACTCGTTTGCCGAAACGGCCGCGAAGCGTCATCGAGCCGGGCACCATCTTCTGCACGAAGCCCTCGGCGATTCTGCGCTTGGTGAGGGTGTTGACGAAAAGCACGCGCATTCCCAGCTTGATATCGCGCAGCTCGAGCGCGTTGATGTTGGCGCGCCTGTCAGTAAACAGTATGGGATAAGCCGGTAGCCCTTCCCGTGGGTCGGTAGCCATGATGCTCCTTTGAACAGGTTCGACTAGGGTTTCTAGTTCGATATACTATACAATAAAAAAACACCCATTGCTAGGTGTTAGTAGAGGGCGACCTGGAATAAATCCCTGGCCGCCCTCTTTCTGCTAGTGTGAACCAACAGCTTGTTACTGGTATCGGAAGGTGGCAGCCGAGCTAGACCGTTCGCATCGTTTCACCGGGTTTGAGGCCGATGGCCTGAAGCTGCGTTTCCAGCTCGACGGTGATTTCACCGGTCACCTTCGCGATGATTACGTCGGCGAACTCACTGTACTCCTCTGCGAGTGCCAGGGACAAACGCATACTCAGAAGGTCGTGGTCGACCAGCGCCTTGCGGAGGATCTCGTTCATCTCGTCTTCGTCAGGCTCGTCGTAGCCGTAAATGTCTTCGAACCAGTCAATCTCTCGCTTGAAGCGAATGATCATCTCGTTCCACTCACTCGCGAGATACTCTCTCACGAAGTCGCGACGATCTTCCCGCTTGCTGCTGTAGAAGTCTTCCAACTCCTCCCACAACACCATTGCCTTGTCGTAGTCAGCCACCGATCCATTACGGGCGGCGACCAACAGCTCGCGAAAGTGCTCTTTGAGGAGCGTTTCGTAGGCGATGCCCATCCAGCCCAGATCCTCCTCTGTTCCAAACTCAGAGAGCTCTTCGTAGGTGAGGATTCCGGTGCTCCCTGTGTTGATGCGATGCAGCTCATTAAAGAGCTCCTCGCGGTTGGTCAGGGTTTTCAAGGCTCTGAAGGTCACGAGCTTGGGTTCGATCAGCACTCGAGCCTTTTCTTGCTTGTCGAGCCGATTGATCGTTGCTTGCGTGAGCTCGACGAGGCGGGTGTAGTCCTGCTCGGTGAGCTTGGTCTTCTTGCCGTTGATGTCTTGCAACACCTTGACGTAGTCGCTCTTCGACGTTGCCGCTTCGTAGCGCCGTCTCAGGTCCAGGTACGTCGCTTGCTGAGCGGTGTCTGCCGTTGTCGATCTTACGACCGAACGAGCGTCTTGCTTCTTTCGTTGTCCCTTGATTGTGGACACGACGAACGCGATGGCTAGGCCAATCACGATACCAATGAGTAAAAGTTCCATGTCTTAATGCCTTCCAATAGTGTCCAGTAAAACAATATGTATATTTTATCATATTTTTATATATTTTGCAATACACCATCTCTGTAATTCAATACTGAATATCATTGACTTAATTAATAAAAATTGTTATAATATGCACTTCTGCTGGTGGTGAGCAGCGCTCTTCACAAGTGAAACAGCTTGAGACTTATTGCACCCCGTAATAAGCTCATTGAACGAAAGGAACACCTTGGCCGATATCATCGGTTTCTTAGGAGACTTCGCATTACTCGCAGTAGTGATTGTGGTGGTGGTAGTAATTGCCATCGTCGCGTTCATCTACATTCGGTCCCGCTACAAGATTGCCAGCGCCAATGAGGCGTTGGTTATCACCGGCGGCAAGGGCGAGCCGAAAATCCTCGTGGGTGGTGGTGCTTTCATTGCACCGTTCCGCAAGGGTGCCTACTTCGACCTCGGTCTGAAGACGGTCGGTTCAACCAATGACGCAACCTTCACGAGTACTATGATCCCCGTGGTCGTAGAGTGGACAGCGCAGCTTCGTGCCGACACGTCGAAAGACGACAAGGGCGAACTCAACATCTCGCTTCGCAATGCAATCCTCGGCTTCACCGACTACAACGGTGACGTTTCGGATTCGCTGCAGCAGACGCTCGAGGGCGATGTCCGTGCAGTCATCGGAGACATGACACCCGAAGACCTCGTTCGCAACAAGGTCGGCTTCGCAGAGCGTGTCAACACGAACGTCAGCGACAGTATGCGGGAGCTCGGGTACAAACTCGTCTCCCTCAACATCGGAAAGATCTCCGACCCGAACGGCTACTACGACAACCTCGCGGCCAAGGACCGTGAAGCGAAGCGAAGCGAATCCGCAAACCTGAAGGCCACGGCCGACCAGGGCATCGCGGTCGCATTCGCAGAAGCCGACGAAGCATCCAAGGCAGCGCAGCAGAAACGTGACCTCGCGGTTGCGGAACAGGCTCGCGCGCTAGGGCTGCGCAATTCGGCTATCAAGGCCGAGACCGACATCGCCAATGCTGACGCAGAGATTGCTGGAGAGCTCCAGCGAGAACTGCGTGGCCAAGAACTCGCCCAGCGCGTGGGACAGGTCGAGGTCATCCGCGAAGAGCAGCGACAGGCCGCAGCACTGGCTCGTCGCGAGGTGGAGGTCACCGAGGCCGAAACCTCTCGTAAGAAGCAGCAAATCGAGGCTGAAGCTCAGGCTGAGCAGTCCAAGATTCGTGCCAATGCCTCTGCCGAGGTCAAGAAGCGCGAATCGGAGGCTTCCGGTGAGGCCGCGACCATCGCAGCGCAGACAAACGCCAGCGCTGTGAAGATCAAGGCCGAGGGTGATGCGAATGCAATCAACCTCACCACCGAGGCTCGCTCGAGCGAAATCCGTCAGACGGGTCTCGCTCAGGCTGAGGTGGACCGTGCGCAGGGTGAGGCGCAAGCTGCCGCCATCCTCGCAAAGGGTTCCGCGGAAGCCGAGGCACAGCGTCTCATGGCAGAAGCGCTGGCGGCAAACGAAGGTGCGAACCTTCGCGTCACGCTGGCAACCATCGAGTCGCAGGCCCGCGTCACCATCTACACGGAGACCGCTAAGGTCATGGCCGAGGTCGGCAAGAATGCCAAGTTCGTCGACATGGGCGGTGGATCAACCCAGGGCGGAGACTTGCTCTCGCGCGTCATGGGGAACAT
>Ga0247812_10001096_pt1 | contig 15414 bp, 8 predicted proteins | sample UWRJL149409B1_FD_178011 | JGI IMG/M metagenome (GOLD analysis project Ga0247812, IMG submission 178011) | Plant litter microbial communities from Arlington Agricultural Research Station in Wisconsin, United States - UWRJ-L149-409B-1 | ecosystem: Environmental > Terrestrial > Plant litter >...
TGCATGCAAGAAGCCGGCGCCCTCGGAGCAAAGCAGCCAATTTACCCAGCTCCACTCCTTGCAATTGCAGCGGCAAATAGTGCCCACCGTCGGGACGTTGTTCAATCGTAGTGTAGGGTTTCATGTGGCTTATCACCATTGGCAGGGATGTCGATACTTTTTCCACCGGAGCTGTTCGTCTGGCGACCAAAAACGCCATTCTCCCCGATTTGTGCCCCAAGGGGAGCACGGTCCCCTCGAACCGTAGGCCTTGTATCCCCGGCGAGCGTCTTGAGATCGTCGTCGTATTCCCCGTTGCCGCCGAACTCCGGCTTTAGTTTGCCGGTTGTATGCCGCGTGCCACTCTTATTTCCTCCTGCCAGAGGGCTGCTCTGATCACCAACCAGACCCGTTGGCAATGCTGGGGTCTTTGTGCCGCTGGGGCCTGCCCCAGAGTCGGACGGATCAGCCGTTTCATTTCGATGAACCGTGTCGATCGCGTTTGAAAGCAACCGACCACCGTAGGCGACAGTTAGAATTACCGGCAGGGCCAAGGCATCGGCTATTGTGTTGACCTCACCAGAGCAGCGTTTTTCATCACATGTAACAGCCCGCCCATCCGGATCCGTGAACTTATACGGATTCCCGTTTGCATACCGATACCGATTGAACTGCCCAACAGGCTGCTCATATGCCGTAACGGGGTCCACCGACAGAAACGCGCCCAGCTGCGGGTCCATGTACCGCTGCTGCATGTAGCTCAACCCGGTGGCCGAGTCGCTCACATGCCCGGTATACCCGGGACCGTCGGTCAGCTCCCCACCGACCGATGCGCCGTACGGCTCGTACACACTTCGCTCTATGACAGTTCCGCCAGCATCGGACACCGCCACCGGCGATCCCAGCGCGTCTGTGTGGATGTACTCCACCGTTTCCTGCGCACCCACTGCCCCTGCCAAGCTCAATAACGCCAAGACTGCAATTGCCTGCCTGATGATCTTCATGATCGTTATCTCCATCACCGTCACCATGGGTTCGTCAGGTCACCGAGGTCCACCACAGGCTGATCCTTCGGTGGATCGGACCAAGCCGAGCATCCGTTCGCATTGCATGCCCGGATGATGTGGTTGATCGCGCAGTAGGCTGAGCCTTCGGCCTTGATCGAGGTCAGCGGCCCCACGTACTCCGTACTTCCGCCATACGCTTGGAACTCGTAGCTCGTTGCGCCAGTCACTGGGGTCCAGGCCGCCTCGCATCGGATCTTTCGAGCGCCATTTGCGAGCCACACATACTGGACCGAGGACGTGATTGTGGGCGTGACAGGCGGCGGATTTGACGCCACCGAAGCAACGTTCGAGTAACCGCTGCACCCCGCTGCATTGCACGCCTGCACCCTATACGAATACGTTGCGAAACCAAGGCCAGATCGATAGGCCTGCGTGGATCCGTCGTTCTGGATCGCAGCCCACGTCGCACCTTCTACGCTCTCTTCGAGCACGTAATTCACTGCCATCGCAACCGGTGTCCAACTGACGACTGCAGTTCCGTCCGCCGAACCGGCCGGGGCGGAGAGTTCAGGCGCCACGGGCGGCTGGATGACCGCAACAGTCGCTGCTTCCGAATACGCACCCCACCCTGCGTCATTGCCTGCGCGCACACGATAGGCGTAACTCCCCGATGCCTTCCCGCTGAAGGCCTGGTTGGTGGACGCCAGCGTTGCCACGGCCGTCCAGGCTGCGCCGTTGGCGCTCTCCTCGAGCTCATAGCGGGTAGCATCCGCAAGCGGCGACCACTCGACCGTATAGGCGCCGCCGAGGCTCTCCCCCGGAACCGAAACACCGACGATTCCCCCCGGTGGATAAACCACGGTCGTGGAGGCCGGTGAGGACACCGGTCCGCAGCCCGCTGGATTACACGCCTGAACGCGGTAGGAGTAGATGCCTGCTGCCTTGCCGGTAGCGGTGAAGCTGTTGGCAGCAGCGTCTGCCACCACGGACCAAGCGCCGCCGCCGGCATCCTCTTCAAGCCGGTACGTCGCCGCACCGGGAACGCCGTTCCAGGACACGACATACGTGCCGTTGAGCGAAACGGGGGCGAGGGAAACGGCCACCCCACCTGCCGGGGGCTTCTGCACGGACACCGAAGCGGTCGCGCTCCAGCTGCTGCAAGCCGCTGCCTGACACGCACGTACGCTGTACGAAAACGTTCCCTCTTCCTTCGCACTGACTGACCAGCCAAGCTCGGGGCCGTCATAGACCGTGGTCCAAGCCAGCTCACCTGACTGTTCCCTCAGTTCGTAACGGGTCGCCAGCGGCACTGCGGTCCAGCTAAGCGCATAGGCACCGTCATTGCTGAATGTGGGTGCACTCAGCACCGGCATGACAGGCGCAACCACTTGGCTCACTCGGGCGACGAGACTCCCATTGAGATGAATGTACTCCGTATTCTTCCCCGTCCGGGCGTTGTCCTGCCGCCGCAAGATACCGTCGTTCCCATAAAGCGAGCGGATCGTTCCGCCGTCCGCAGCGGTTGAGAGAATCCGTCGACCCTGTGCGTCGTAGCGATATTGCTCCGCCTGAGCCACCGCACGCAGTCGATTGCCGAAGTCGAACGAGTAACCGAGGCCACTGCGCATGGCCACATTCCCCTGGACATCGTAGGTCAGGGCAATCGTCGTGGCACCGCCGCTGTCCTGGACATTGGCGAGGCGATTATTTGCATCGTACCAATACACATGATCCTTGATTCCAGCAAGATTGGCGCTGCGGAGGTTATCCACGGCATCATAGGAGTACCGGAACACCCCATCACCGCCGAATGACGGCGAAGCCGCCTCTACCAGACGATCCAATCCGTCGTAGGTCATCGTGCGGGTGCGGCTTTCATGCAGGTGATCAACGATACGACCGACATTACTGTTCGGATCGTACTCATAGCTCGTGTCCAGTGCGCCACCGCTGTCGCTTGTTCTGGCAGGCAGCTGGCGCGCATTCTGCTCCATGCCGTGGACCAGTCCATTTCCGTAGGTGAACTGCTTGATCGCGCCATTTGGGTGATACAACACGCCGGTAGCGAAATCCCCTGCCTTGGTTGCCTGCCCGAGTGCGTTGGGCGCGTAATCTACGTACAGCCCGCTTGGGTAGGTCAGCCCAGCCACTGCGCCAAGTGGATCGTAAGCGTAACCAAGCGACTGGATACCCAAGGTACTGTCGCTGGACGTTTCCGCTGTCAGCAGGCCTCGCTTGTTGTAGGTGTACGTGTTCAATGCCTGCGTCGCACCCGCCTCATTGAGCGTGGTGACGGTGGCTGGTTTTCCGTCCGGTGTGTACGTCCAGTCCTGGTTGCCATTGGCATCCGGGAAGCGCAAAGAGACAAGACGGCTCCGCGCGTCGTACCCACGGGAAACTTTGCGGACATCCGCTACAGCCGAGTCCAAGCTACAGGTCGTGACGTCAGCCAGATCCATCCCGGCTGCGCTCCAGATCAGATTGTCTGCCGCATCGTAAGCCAGAAGTGTCGCGCCGGTCTCCGGCTCAACCGATTTGCACAAACGCTGGCCGCTGTCGTAAACGTAGCTCCGGCCTAAGCGCACACTGCCGTCCAGATTCCTCCGCACAATGGCAACCGGCTTGCTGAAAATGTCCCGGTTGATTTCGGTGATTGTGCCCTCCGGATGTGAGATGGCTACGGGGCTTTCCGTAGACGGCTCACCAAAGGCTTGGAACTGTGTGGTTGTTACATTGCCCCGCGGGTCTGTCTGCTTGATCTGTCCGCCACCGAGGTACTCGGTCAGCGTAGTCAGCAGCCCGGACTCAGCGTCCACCGACACCGCGCGAACTCTGCCCAACGCATCATGCGTCGTCCATGTGCCTGCAGTGAGTGCGGTGCTGCTTCCCGGGTAGGAAGAGAAGACCTGACGGCCCGCCTCGTCATAGGCGAATCGCTGAAAACGCTGCGTCTCAGGGCGCCACGAATTGTCGTATTCTTCGGTAAGCACGGGACGCCAGAATGCATCGAAGTAGACGTGCTTCCGCAGACCGCCCATGACGACATCCTGGCGCCAATGGCCGGGACCAATGCCATGTTCATCCGTTCCGATCTGGCTGAACGATTGTGTCGTGCGAGCCCAAGCAACGCTGTCACCGGCCGGCCAGTCAATACTGGCAATGCGCCCCATCGCGTCGTAGGCATACACCGTTGCCGAACCGTTCTCGTCGGTGATCGACCCGATCCAGCCATTGTCATCAACAACCGCAGACTGCGACACCCCGTCAGCGAAGGTGATGCTCTGTGGCGTCCCACGCTTCCAGTCGTGCAGAGCAGTGACATGTCCAAGGCCGTCGGCAACCGTGGCGACGGTGCCATCCGCGTTATACGAGAGACTTTGTTTCAGCACACCGAAAGCGAGCTCCTCGACGGGTCGCATGAGTTCGTCATAACGCGTCTCAGACGGAACCAAGCCGGTGTCTTCGTTTACCTGCGTCGCGGGCTGTCCCAGAACCCACAGAGCGGAGTTATCCTGGTAAGTCGTGGCATCAGTTCGTGACCCCAACGCACTGGACCGATTGACCCGGGTTGGTCGGGCATACCCATCAAACGAAAGCATGCTGGTCTGATAGCTGACGCCATCCTGATCAATCGCTTCGGCCACGACCGGTCGCACCTGCGCCGTACTGGGGTCGTCCGAACCGTAAATCAAGCCATACGCGGATGCGAAGGGCTGCACTGCGACCTCGGCGGCTGACATGTAAACACTGGACCGCGTGCTCACCACATTCCCAGTCGCGTCTACGGTGCTGGTCCCGAGCAGCCGTCCCTCATTGAGGGCGTATTGACTGCCGTAGCGGTGTACCGTACTCGTTCCGTCAGGATTAGCGACGGTTACGCTTTTTTCCTGCTTACAGGTGGTGCACGGATAAACCGCCGGCGAGCCAGCGCTTCCCCACAGCGGCTCGAACCCGTTCCCGTAACTGTATGACCAGGTCAGCGGCGTCGGCAGCCCGGGACCAGAGATTGTCTTGTCCGTGAGTGAAACGACATCGAAGAAGTTCGGCGTGGAAAGAATGTAGTAGTAGACACCTGTGGAGGCATCCGCATTGCTGACGCGCTGGAGACAAGTGCTCCTGTGCACGCCACTGCGCCCGTGACGCATGTTGCGGAAATTGAATGTTCCGCTTGCGCCCGATGGATGGCCCACAACCATGCTAAGCGCGCCAACGGCTTCAACGGGCTGCTCGGCGCAGTCGGGCCGTGAATTGCCATCCCACACGGGCGTCTCGGTTACCAGTGCACTCGAGTAACCGTAGGTCCAAGCGCTCCCGTCAGGCTGCGTCACCGACGTCAGGCGCGTTTTGCCTTCGACCGCGCCGTAGGCATAGGACCAGCTCCTCCCGTTCGCCGTCGCCGTGGCAAGGTGCTCGCCTTCGTAGACAAGCGTGATTTCGCGTCCATCACTGGACCAGATCCTCGCCGGCCGCCCCTCAGCGTTGTACGCGTACTGGACCCAGTTCCCGAAACGATCTTCGACCTTGCTGGCCTGGAGATACCTGCGAACGCGGCCCACCCGGGCGCGACCACCCTCCCCCATCGATCTGTCCAGGGTGCCGGCCAGTCGGCTGGTGGCTATATCGAAGTAATACGCTACGCCTTCGGTAGTCTTCAGGCGATATCCTTCCCCTGAAAGCCCCGCCTGCATGGGAATGCAGTCGATGGCATCTCGCTGCATGGTCGTCCACTTCCGAGCGATACCATCGTCTGGACGTGGTGAATCCGCATTGAGTCCGAGCATGGCGCGGTCACCCTGCCCCGGGATGTGCACCTTGTTGCCCTGCCATATCTCCGTCAGCTGGAACGCAGATGGATAAGAGGGAACCATATGTCCGCTGCAGCGGTCGTCGGCCCATCCCGACGCTGGGAACGTTCCCGAAATATGGGGGACATCAATCTCCCAGCCACCCACACCGTCGATATTCGCATTGAAGGTGGTGTCACCCACAAGATCGAGTTCGATGCTGAATCGCCGGCGCAACTGGACAGTAAGCGCGCTGTTGCCCGGCAGGCTGATGTCCGTGACCGCAAACTCCGTCTGTCCATTGTAAGGACTGACGCTGTCGCCCATCAGATCGTCCTTGAGCGCCGTTAGATTCTGCGCAGACTCGATGTGCTTGCGGTACTCCTGATACGGCTCGATGGCAACCGCTTGGGTGGCGCATGCGGCTGCGACCAAAGTAATCCCAAAACGCGTGCTCCATGCAAGATGCTTCATCCCTGCGATCTCCTCGATCTTCATCTTCACGTGACCAAGCCATGCGGCTGTCGACGCGTCCATGCTTGTGTGAGTGATGTCTATGCTAGAGCATGTACTTGATGTGCTGAAGTGCGTGGGTCGCATTTTCAGCCTATCAACATTATTTGTCGTAGCGCGCCCAACAGGCTGCTGAAGTACTTAATCGCCTCAAATTCCCCGGGGACTCTTTCCTTTGAGAGGATAGAGCGGTGTAAAAGTCACAAACGTACCTCCCGGAAGTCCGTGAGCGGACGGTCCGGCTGGCGCTGGAGCATCAGGGCGAGCACGCCTCGCAGTGGACAACGGTCGAGTCGGTGGCCGGCAAGCTTGGCCGTAAGGTCCAGACGCTATGCAACGGGGTGCGCGAGGCTGAACGAGAACGAGGTCAGTTGCTATGCAACAGCATGAGCATCGAAGGGCAGGTGCGCGTGAACGCGCTGGAGCGCGAAGACCACGAGCTTCGCCAAGTCAACGACATCCTACGCAAGGCGTCAGCGCATTTCGCCCAACCGGAGCTCGACGACCGAATACGGCACTGCCCCGAAAACTACCAGCGTCTGGCAGTGGAACAAGCAGGTCTTCGGCGCGCGCAAGGTCTGGCGGCAACTAGCGCGGCACGACCAGACGACTGCAAGTTGCAAAGAAGAGCGACTGATGTGGAAGCGGAGCATCCAAAGGTTGGTGCGCGGCAATCCGCCCAAGACCACGATGCCCGATCCTGTTCTGGCCATACCCGCACAACCGGGGTAACCGGCAGTTCAAAGCTTCACGCCCAACGCCCTGTGAGTAGCCGACTTCACCTATGTTTTAACGTTGCAACGCCATGTGTACGTCGCTTTCGTGATCGACGTGTTTGCCGGTCGGATCTGCGCCAGCGTCAAACATCATTTATAACAACACGAACAGCGCGGAGAGCGTCTTCGTCGAAAACGCATTGTTCCAACTCAAAACACTCGTCGTTGACCAAACGAACATCCATTGAGAACATCATTCGCCCACCCAAGACGAAATTGGCATTTTTCCCATTCTCATAGGTAACTAGAAGCCGCCCCTGCGGGTAGGCTTTCTTGAGCTCACGGAGAGATGAACCAACCCCCATCCCCGCTGGATCACGCAGCCTTTGCGACTCACTCGAACACCTGTACACAATATTGTCACTGAGGACACACTCAATGGTGATATCGCCCGGCGCATTCACAGTTACTACTTCATAGGTCACTCCCTCCTGCTCCTCCCCCCTCCACTTCATGGGAAGGTCCAGCGAAATAACTTTCTGCTTGGATATCCCGACTTCAAGCAGCCCAAAAGATCCACTGACTGGATCCAACGTCCAATCAGAAGGTTGTGTCGGGGAAACTCCTGTATGCCACGCCCCGCTCCCCGCTGAAACTTGTGAAACGTCTGCGCCGCAACCTGAAAGAACGATTCCCAGTAAAACTGCATAATTATTCTTCACGCTGAGGCCTCCAATTATCAAATCGCCCTTGATTACCGTCCCGCCTTAGATCGACATGAACGCCCCGATTATCTGGATATTCGTTCACTCGATTGAAGTTCCCGGATGCATGCGCCGCGTCGGCAGTTTGGGTTTTTGTGTAACCCGATATTCTAATATCAGCCGCGTTATCCTGCAGGTGCTGGCTCTTCCGAGCTCCTCCAACGTCGGAGTTCTGCTGCACGGGTCTTTGCCCGCTTGTCACTTCCACCGACTTACCTTCTGACTGGCTGAAGTTCTGCAAGCTATTCATTACAGCCGCCCCAACATTAGCCGGCTCACCCTGCATTGAGCGTTGCGGCAGCAAGATTATTGTCCCTTGAGCCACTGTCGGCCCCATGTCTGACTGGGGCATACGTTCCACCTTGATGGCCCCCGTGGAGAGTTCCGATCTAATTTCGAGTCTATCCATGAACGGAAGGATTGGTTTTCCAGAGCGTCCATCCGGGTCTGTGAACTTGTAAGGATTCCCGTTGGCATAACGATAGCGATTGAACTGCTCGACCGGCTTCTGGTACGCCGTCACCGGGTCCACCGACAGGAACATCCCCAACTGCGGGTCCATGTACCGTTGCTGCATGTAGCTCAGCCCGGTGCCCGCGTCGCTGACATCGCCCGTATAACCCGGTTCATCGGCAACCGGTGCACCTACGGCATCGCCATACGGCTCGTAAGTGATGCGCTTGATCACGTTGCCGTTGGCATCGCTCTCGGCTACTACCGAGCCCAAGGCATCGGTGTGGAGGTAGGTGACCGTTTGTGCGCTTGCAGTCTGCACGACATCCAGACCGATCAACAGCATAAGGCAGAGCCCTGCGTCTACGGCGCTCAGCTCTTGAAAACGAATTTCGAATCCTCCGAAGCGGACGGACACTCCGCCTACACTTTCCCCGGACTTGGCATCCCTCCGCTCCCCGAAAGAGCCTTGAAGCAAGGCTTGATATTGATAGCACAGGACCAACTGACTCGAAGTCGGACGATGCGATTGGAAACCAGCGACGTCATCCTGACGTGAGAAATGCCTTTTGCGCTAAGGGCCAACGAAGCCGGACCAGACCTTGGTGGCGGTCTCAACAGGTGCGGGCGTCAAGCGGACCTGCAGTTGCCAGCCAGCCGCCGGCACTACCACCGAGCGAGTCACAAACAAAAAGCCCCGACCAAGGCCGGGGCTTTTCGTACAACTGGTGCCGGAAATAGGAATCGAACCTACGACCTACGCATTACGAATGCGCCGCTCTACCAACTGAGCTATTCCGGCTGAGCTGGCAATTCTAAAGCGTGTCCGGAAAGCGGTCAATGCGCGCGTGCTCATCCAGCCCAATCCGCAAGATGGCCCCAAAGCCAATCCCGACAAGGGCCTGACACCCCTGTAGTACCCTGCCCTCCCCTGTACTCCCCTCACATGGCCGTGAAAAATCCACTCTGGTTCTGGGGCGCGTTCCTGCTGTTCTTCGCGCTGATGTTCGCCATCGGCGTGCCGGTGATGATGTATGCGCAGGCCAGCTACCCCGTCCCGCTGGAAAGCCGCTCTCCGCACGGGTGGGCGATGACACTCCTGGTGGCCTCCCTCAGCCTGTGGCTGGTCCTGCTCTACGTCTATGTGGACACGCTGGTGCTCGCCGGGGTGCGCTCTGTGCGCCGGATGCGCGACATCCTGACCTACGGTGAGCCACGCAACGCACGCATCGAGCAGGTGGTTTCCTTGCCCGGCACCGTCGACGGCTTCCCGCAGCTGCGGTTGCGCCTGGCATTCGAGAATCTGTCCGGCACGCCCATTACCGATGAGCTCGTGCTGGTGGACAGCAAGCCGATGCAGCAGCGCTACGAGGTCGGCCGCACGTTGCCTGCCCGGCTCAGCCGCTCGCCCGGCGCCTATCCCAACATGTCGCTGGAAGGTGGCGCGCCGGAGATCGACCACGGCACATTGTGGCTGCGCGCGGCGGTCGGCGTGTTCTTCATGGCACTGGTCGCGAGCGCGTACGGCGTGGCGTGGCACCTGCAGAACGACGGCTTGGGCTGGACATTTCTCAGCCTGGGGCATCCGCTGCTGATCAGTCCGCTGGTGCTGTGCGCGTTCGTTGTCGGCGTACGTTTGTTGTTGCGTCGGCTGCAGGCCGATGCGGCCGGCAACGCATTGAAGTATCGGGGCGTGGGCACGGTGGCGAGCATCGATGAGGTGCGCCAAACCGGCGCGTTCTTCAATGAGCAGCCGCAGATGGAGTTCCAGCTGGGTTTCACTGATGTGGCGGGTCGGGCGCAACGCGCGGTGATTCGACGCTATGTGCCGTTGATTGACCTGGCGAAGATTCCGCGGGAGACGATGGATATCCTTTACGACCCCGAGGATCCGCAGCGTGTGCAGGCGGTGGGGTGGTGAATCGGTGGGCGGCGTCGGGGTTTTAGCGGTCAGGATGGGGCTCGCCGCGCATGGCTTGGCGATGCCTGGGTGCGGGGCCTTCGTCTATAGGGAGCAACATCGTTTGTAGATTGCATCGGCTTGATCGGCTGCCTAGATAGTTGGTGCCGGTGTCGCTGGGCATCGGATTATCTGAGGGCAGTACCGTTGGCGTTCGGGATGGGGAGGAAGGCTTCCGCCGAGCGTGGCTCGGCGCTACCAGGTTTGCGCGCGGGGCCGCGTAAGGTCGGCGTGCCGGGCGCAGGTGCGTGCCGCGCGCCGGCATTTCCGGCGCGCGGGTTGGGTCGCCGGATCAGCGCGCCTTCCAGAGCGCAGCCAGCCCATCGCGGGTGCCGGGGATGCGCTCCAGCGCCGGGTACAGCGCGCCGCCGTGGTAGTCGATGCTGATCGGCATCACGCGATCGAAGTTCTTCACCAGCAGGGTGATCGGCGCCTTCTGGTCCTTGGACCCGGCCACCGCGTCCTTCAGTCGCTCGCTTTTGTACTCGCGCCCGTTTACTGCGATCACGGTCATGCCCGGGGCCAAGCCTGCGTTGAACGCGGGGCTGTCCCACACCACATCGCCGACCACGCCGGCATCGGTGACGGTGGCGCCGATGGAATACGTCAGCAGCGCGGCCTTGGCGCGGGTCTCCTGTGCTTTGAAGGCGTCGTTCGGCGTATCGCGGTAGACCAGTTTCCAGCCGGCCATTTCCAAGCCGCCAATCAACGATCCATGCCCGTCCAGGCGCTCCCGGAGGAAGCTCGCCCAGTCATTGGGGGCGATGCCGTTGAGCGTGGCCACCACGTCATCGAAGGTGTACGGGTTGACGTCCCAGTTGCCGTTGTCCATGCCGAAGAACGCCTTGGCGAAGTCGTCCAGGCCGCGCTTGCCGCCGCTCAGCGCACGCAGCTTGCCGTCTACTTCCAACCACAGCATCTGACCGCCGGAATAGTAGTCCTCGCTCATCTGGTAATTGCGGTAGGCGAGTGTGCGGCGCTGTGCGATGGTCGGATCGTTGGTGGTGTCCTGCAAGGGGCGCCACGCCAATCCGGGGCGACCCCGATCAAACGTCGCCGCCACGTTGGCCAGCATGTCGCGCGCCTGATCGGTGCTCCATAGGCCGGAGCGCGCCGCCAGCACCTGGCCCCAGAACTGCGTCTGGCCTTCGTACACCCACAGCAGGCTGTCGCCCATCGGGGTATTGAAGTCTGCGGTCGCCAGGTCTGCACCGCGGCGGTATTTGCCGTTCCACGAGTGGTTGTATTCGTGCGGCAGCAGATCACGTGCCCACCAATTCTTGTCCCATTCGGTGAAGTAGCCGACGTCGGCGCTGTTTTCGCTGGAGCGGTGATGTTCCAGCCCGATGCCGCCGAGCTTGTCGGTCAGGGCCAGCAGGAACTCGTAATGATTGAAGTGGCGCGCACCGTAGAGTTTGTCCATCTGCTGGACCAGGGCGCGGTGTGCGTTGAGCTGCTTTTCACTGGCGTTGAGTGACTTGGCGTCGTCAGCGAAGACGTTCAGATGCACCGGCTGCTTCGCGCCGGGATCCAGATCAAAGCGCTGGAAATGCGCGCCGGCATACAGCGGTGAGTCCACCAGATGGTCGTAGCTGATCGGCTTGAACACCACGGTATCGCCGTCGCGGCGCTCGGTGTCCAGCGCGGTGGCGTAGGACCAACCCGGCGGCAGGGTGACGGTGGTCTGCGCCTGCAGGCCTTGGATGTTCACGCCTGCGGGATACAGCGAGTTCGCGTTCCACTGCAGGTTGAGCATTTCCGGCGTCATCACGACGCGGCCCTGGCTGCCGCCCTGCGATGACAGGTAATTGAAGTGAGCGACGACTTCGCTGGCGCCTGCGGGCACGTCCACCTTGAACGCGTAGACGTTGTATTGGTCACGCTGCCATTTCAGCGGCTGTCCGTTGGCGGTGATCTGCAGGCCGGCGAGCTTGTCGATGGGGCCGCTGGGCGAATGGTTGCCGGGCAGCCACTGCGGGTACAGCAGGGTCAGCGGGCCCGGCTTGGCCGGAACGGTGGCGGTGACCTTGAAGATGCGCCGGTCCAGGTCGCGTGCGTCCACGTCGATGCGCAGCATGCCGGGGGCGGCGATGGGGGCCGCGGGCGCAGGCTGGGCAAATGCGGGCGCGGCCGCCAGGGAAAGCAGGACGGACAGGGCCAGCGCACGGGGTGTCATGGGGCGGTTCCAGCAGGCGGGGATGCTTGATGCTAGGCCTGTGGGCGTGCCCTGCCCCATGGCCAAAGGTCATGGATGGGCGGGTGGCCGGATTGGGCAAAGTGGGGGCGTAAGAAGGACGTCAGCGGCAGCGCCGAGCCGTGCTCGGTGAGCGCGGTGCGCGGTGGCGCGTGAAGGGCGAAAGCAACGGCAAAAGCGCCGCTGCGCTCGCCGACCATGGGTCGGCGCTACCGAAGAGCATCGCGCGGTGGCGGATTACGTCGGGCGGTGCGGGGTGCGTGGGTGATGCGACGGCGTCAGGGGTAGCGCCGAGCCGTGCTCGGCGAGCGCGGAGCGCGGAGCGCGGTGGGGCGCGAGGGGCGAAAGCAACGGCAACGGCAACGGCGCCGCTGCGCTCGCCGACCATGGGTCGGCGCTACCGAAGAGCATCGCGCGGTGCGGGATTGCGTCGGGTGATGGCGGGTCAGGTCGGGCGGTGCGGGGTGCGTGGGTGATGCGACGGCGTCAGGGGTAGCGCCGAGCCGTGCTCGGCGAGTGCGGAGCGCGGTGGGGCGCGAGGGACGAAGGCAACGGCAACGGCAAAAGCGCCGCTGCGCTCGCCGACCATGGGTCGGCGCTACCGAGGAGCATCGCGCGGTGCCGGATTACGTCGGGTGAGCGGGGTCAGTCGACCAGGCGCAGGCGCAGTTCTTTCGGCAGGGCGAAGACCATCGATTCGGGTTCGCCGTCCAGTTCGCCGATGCCGTCGGCGCCCAGTTCGCGCAGGCGGGCGAGCACGCCGTCCACCAGCACCTGCGGGGCGGACGCGCCGGCGGTGACGCCGATGTGCTGCTTGCCGAGCACCCACGCCGGGTCGATCTCGTGCGCGCCGTCGATCAGGTACGACTCCACGCCTTCGCGGCGGGCCAGTTCGCTCAGCCGGTTGGAGTTGGAGCTGTTCGGCGAGCCCACCACCAGCACCAGGTCGCAGCGCTTGGCCAGGTCGCGCACGGCGTCCTGGCGGTTCTGCGTGGCGTAGCAGATGTCATCGTTCTTCGGGCCCTGCATGGCGGGGAACTTGGCGCGCAGGGCGTCGATGATGCCGCGCGTGTCATCCACCGACAGCGTGGTCTGGGTCGTGTAGGCAAAGTTTTCCGGCTGGTCCAGCACCAGCGTGGACACCTGCTCCACGTCTTCCACCAGATAGATCTGGCCGGTGCCGGCTTCACGGTTCCACTGGCCCATGGTGCCTTCCACTTCCGGGTGACCGGCGTGGCCGATCAGCACCACGTCACGGCCGGCACGGCAGTGGCGGGCCACTTCGAAGTGCACCTTGGTCACCAGCGGGCAGGTGGCATCGAATACCTTCAACCCGCGACGGTCCGCCTCGGCACGCACGGCCTGGGACACACCGTGCGCACTGAAGATCACCGTGTTGTTGTCCGGCACTTCGTCCAGTTCCTCGACGAAGATGGCGCCACGGCTCTTCAGATCGTCCACGACGAAACGGTTGTGCACCACTTCGTGGCGCACGTAGATGGGCGCGCCGAGCGTTTCGATCGCGCGCTTGACGATCTCGATCGCACGATCGACACCTGCACAGAAACCACGCGGATTGGCGAGCAGAACATCCATCTATCAACGTCTCCCGGCGTCAGCCGGCTGGGGGTTACGGGGTCGTATTATCCGCTTTTTTGCTCGGCTTGCCCTCGAACAGGCCGAACACTGCGATACCGATGGCGCCGACCACGATCGCCGCATCGGCGATGTTGAACGACGGCCAGTAGTGGTCACCGACGTACCACTGGATGAAATCCACCACGTGGCCATGCACCTGGCGGTCGATGACGTTGCCGATGGCCCCGCCGATCACCAGCGCGAACGGCAGTGCGCTGCGCCAGTTGCTGCGGGCGGTGCCATATAGCCACCACGCCATCAGGCCACTGATGGCGATCGCCAGCACGGTGAAGAAGTACTTCTGCCAGCCACCGGCGTCGCTGAGGAAGCTGAACGCCGCGCCGGTGTTGTAGGTGCGGAACCAGTTCCAGAAGCCATCGATGACCGGCACCGCCTGGTACTCGGGCAGGCTGGACAGCACCCAGGCCTTGCTCCACTGGTCCAGCACGATGACCACTGCCGACAGCAGCAGCCAGATGAGCGCGTTCGGGCGCGGACGGACGGCGGTCATCAGAACCACCGCCGATCTTCGCCGGCACCGTCGATGTTGTCGGCACAGCGGCCGCAGATCTCCGGATGCTCGGGCACGCTGCCCACGTCGCTGCGGAAGTGCCAGCAGCGTGCGCATTTGGTCTTGCTGGTCGGCTGCGCACTGACGAACACTTCGTCGGTGGTAGCCGGGCGCACCTGCACGTCACCGCTGATCAGCAGGAAGCGCAGTTCCTCGGCCAGCGGCTGCCAGCGCGCGGCCTGCTCTTCACTGGCGGCGACGGTGATTTCCGCTTCCAGCGCGGCACCGATGGCGCCGTTGGCACGCATCGGTTCCAGCACCTTGGATACCTGCTCGCGCAGGGCCAACAGCTGGTCGAAGTCGGCAGCGGTCAGCTCGGCATCGGCCGGCAGCGGGGCCAGCCCCTCGTACCAGGTATCGAACAGCACGTGTGCGCTGCGCTTGCCCGGCAGATACCCCCACAGCTCGTCGGAGGTGAAGGTCAGGATCGGTGCCACCCAGCGGGTGAACGCTTCGGCGATGTGATACATCGCGCTCTGCGCCGAACGACGGCCGCGCGAGTCTTCCGCCATGGTGTACAGGCGGTCCTTGGTCACGTCCAGGTACAACGAGCCCAGGTCCACGCTGCAGAAGTTCAGCAGCAGTTGGACGATCTCGGCCATGTCGTAGCGCTCGTAGGCCGCCTTGATCTTCTCCTGCAGCTCGAACGCGCGATGCACGATCCAGCGGTCCAGGGCGACCATGTCGTTCAGCGGGCGCAGATGCACGGCCGGATCGAATCCGTCCAGGTTGGCCAGCAGGAAGCGCGCGGTGTTGCGCAGGCGGCGGTACGCATCGGCGTTGCGCTTGAGGATTTCCTGCGACAGCGACATTTCGTTGCTGTAGTCGGCCGATG
>Ga0247812_10001097_pt1 | contig 15399 bp, 12 predicted proteins | sample UWRJL149409B1_FD_178011 | JGI IMG/M metagenome (GOLD analysis project Ga0247812, IMG submission 178011) | Plant litter microbial communities from Arlington Agricultural Research Station in Wisconsin, United States - UWRJ-L149-409B-1 | ecosystem: Environmental > Terrestrial > Plant litter >...
GTGCTGCCGGGCCAGCACGGCATGGTCGGCTACTCCGTGCTCGACGCCGCGAACGATCGCGTGGTGAACCAGCTGTCGGGCTGGGACGATCGCATCGATCCGCGCGAGTGGCAGCTCGTCCCAACAGTGTTCGAGACCGCCACCGCGGCGGGACGGGACGCTGTCGTCATCGGTCCCGCCCGCTATGCGGACTCCGGATTCACCCACGCCGTGCTGCGCGGCGCGCGCTACCTCCCCGCCGCGACGATCGCCGACCGGCTCGAGCGCGCAGCCGACTGGTTGCGCGAGCCCGGTTCAGGGATCGCATACGTCTACGTTCCCGAACTGGATTCAGCGGGACACGCGTACGGCTGGGAGTCGACGGAGTGGACGGCGAAGCTCGAACTGCTCGACGGTGCCCTCAAGGATCTCGTCGCCGCGCTCGGGAAACGCGACGGTCTGCTCGTGACCGCCGATCACGGAGTCGTCGACGTTCCGCGGTATGCCCACGTGCTGTTCGACCAGGACCCGGAGCTGGTCGACGGTGTGCGCCACATCGCGGGCGAGCCGCGGTGCCTGCAGCTCTACTTCGAGGCCGACGCCGATCGCGAGCGGATCATCGCCGCGTGGCGGGCGTCGGAGGAGAGCCGGTCGTGGGTGGCGACGCGCGACGATGCCATCGCAGCGGGCTGGTTCGGCGACGTGAAGGACGAGGTGCTTCCGCGCATCGGCGATCTCATCGTCGCAGCGCGCAAGGGGATCGCGTACTACGACTCGCGCACGGCGAGCGAGCACAGCATGGAGATGGTCGGCCAGCACGGCTCGTTCTCACCGGATGAGGTGCGCGTTCCCCTCATCCGTTACGGCGCGTTCGCCGCCGGCTAGACCAGGTCGTCGTCGGGGCGGGCCCCGAATACGATGTCGTCCCAGCTCGGCATCGCCGTACGACCCTTGCGAGCGGATTTGACCGGGAGGTTCGGCAGGGGCGACGTGTTGCGCGCCTCGTCGAGTTCGGTCTCCGAAGAAGCCTTCGAGGACGGCTCCGACGCGTCATCCGCTGATTCGATCGAGTCGAAGTCGTAGTCCAGAGGGACGTCGACGAGACGGATGCCGGTCGACGGGTGGTCCTGCGACGGCGTCGGCGTCTCGTCCTCGTACGTGGCGCTTTCGCGCTCACCACGGCGACGGCGCAGGGCCTCGAGAAGGTCGGAGGTCTGGTTCTTGTCAGAGGCGTCAGCGGCGGGAGCCGGTGCCACGGGACGCGGGGTCTCCTGGGCGGGCTGCTGGGCGAAGCGACTCACGAAGTTCGTGGCGGGTTCGGCATCGTCGAGGAGGAACGCACCACTGTCGAAGCGCGACGTGTCGGCCTGGCGATCGGAGGTGACGGCACGGAGGCGGGGAATGAGCACTCCCGTCGCCTCGCCCTGCTGGCTGAGCGTCACCGCCTCGCTGTTGAGCGGGGAGAGCGAGACCTTTTTGGGGTCGAAGTGCCAGCGCGCGTCGTGGTCGATCTGCTCGGCGGTGAAGGACAGCTTGACGATCCAGCCGGTGCCCTCCTCCTTCCAGCTCGCCCAGCGCTCGTCCTCGGCGTGCAGCCCTTCGAGGCGCGCCGTGATGACGGAGCCGAACGTGTTGCCACCGTTCGGGTCGGTCTCGAGCGCCGTGTGCACAGGAACACCGAGGGCGGATTCGATGACGAACTCGCGTTCGGCCATCACCGGTCCCTCGTACTTCTCGATGTACTCGAGTGAGACGCCGGTGAGCGAGGCGACGTCCTGGGCGGACATGCCACCGCGGATGTGGGCCTGGATCTCCCGAGGGCTCAGCTTGCGGTCGGTGCCCGGTGCGGGCAGCGACTGGCGCAGTTTCGACTGCATCATCTCGTCGATGGGGATGCGGAAGCGTTCGCCGTCGTCTGATACGACGAGGAGTGCCCCGTTTTCTACTCCGATAACTCGCAGGTCCTGCATGCTGAGATGTCCTCCAGCGCTCGATATTCGACCTAAGAATGTCACGCATCGGTGGCTAATCGCGGGAATAGAACGGGCGTGCCGGAAGTTACCTCGGTAGCGTGCAGCGACAGGGTCGCGAGCGGTTTGCTATTCACCTATCGATGATGCAAACTGTGGCCGCCGATTTGGTTTATTACAGGCATACAAGAAGTGGATGGGCATGGCAACCGATTACGACGCACCCCGCAAGACCGACGACGACACTGAGTCGATCGAGGCCCTCAAGGAGCGCGTTCCCGACAAGGCCTCCGGGTCGATCGACGTCGATGACGCCGACAACCCTGGAAGCTTCGAACTCGAGGGTGGTGACCTCTCCGACCTCGACCTCGATGTCGTGGTGTTGCCTCCCCAGGCAGACGAGTTCACATGTGTGAGCTGCTTCCTCGTGAAGCACCGCTCGCAGATCGACCACCAGGAAAAGCTGGGACCGATCTGCCTGGAGTGCGCGGCCTAATTACGACCTAGTGGCGGGGATGTACCAGACCCGACTACCCCGCCACCGCAGTCTTCGCCGATTCGACAGCACTGACAAGTGCTTCCGGATGACGGGACGAGACGAGCCAGTACGGCACAGGGTCCTTCACATCGAGGACCTCGATCCTGACGATCGGGGAAATCCACCCGCGAATGAGCAGCCACGACCGAGCGTCGAGGCGCGGCCCGCGTTCTGACCGAGCTTCGTCCCCGGTGAAGGCTTCCGTCGCGCCCACGATCGAGATGGGCATGCGTGCCTTGCCCGCGGTGAAGGTGGTGTCTGTGACCTCGATGGTCGGCGTGGTCGCTAGCAGGATGAAGACGCACGCGCCGTAGAGCACGAGTCCCGCGGCAATCCCGACGAAGACGTTGATCGGCAGGAACACGAGAAGCGAGGCCGGGATCACGAGCGCCGTGCTCACATAGAGCCACGGGGTCGGCCAGAGTTTTTCGCGGTAGATCGTCATGGGTCTATTCGACCACCCTTTCGAGTGCCCAGGCGAACTGCACTACCCTCGACTCGTGCCCGATAGCGTCGAAGTTCTCATCTCTGCTGCCGCCGTACCGGTATACGCCCACCCCGGCGATGCCGGCGCCGATCTCGTTGCAGCCGAGGCTGTCGAGCTTGCCCCGGGCGAGCGGATGACGGTGGGAACCGGCGTATCGATCGCCCTGCCCGACGGCTACGTGGCCTTCGTCGTGCCGAGAAGCGGGCTCGCGATGAAGCACGGCATCACGATCGTCAACAGTCCGGGCACGGTCGATGCGGGATATCGGGGCGAGATCCGCGTCACCCTGCTGAACACGGACAGCTCCGTCGCGTATTCTGTGGCGATTGGGGATCGGATCGCACAGCTCATCGTCATGCCCGTGACGCGGGCACGATTCATTCCCGTGGAAAAACTTCCGGGTAGCCACAGGGGAGAAGCCGGATTCGGCTCGACCGGCTACGCGACACAACAGTCAGGAGATCGCGCATGAGCGACACATCTGTAGAGGAACCGACACCCGACGACGACGCGAAGTCGGCGCCCGCCGATCGCGAGACGGCGGGACCGCTCGACGAGAGCGAGGCGAACGCCGTTCGTCCATACGTCGACCTCGGCGGCGTCAAGATCCTTCCGCGCGCCGAACTGCAGCTTCGCCTCGAAGTCGAGGAGGGCACCAAGCGTGTTGTGGCCGTAGGCCTGGACTACGCGGGATCGTCCCTGCAGGTCCAGCCGTTCGCCGCACCCCGCTCGAGCGGCCTGTGGCGCGAGATCCGTGAGCAGATCGTCGACCAGATCCACAAGCAGGGTGGCGAGACGAAGGTGACCGAAGGACCGTTCGGTCCCGAAGTGCTCGCCAAGATCCCTGTGACGACACCGGGGGAGGCGGGCACAACCCGCCTCGCGCGGTTCGTCGGTGTGGACGGACCGCGCTGGTTCCTGCGCGGAGTGATCGCGGGTGAGGGGTGCGTCAACGCCGAAGCCGCCGCCCAGGTCGAGGACCTCTTCCGCAGCATCGTCGTCGTGCGCGGCACCACCCCGATGCCGCCGCGCGACCTCATCCCGTTGCACATGCCGGCGTCGGCGCCCGGCACCGAAACCCTCCCCGAACGCGCCTGACCCATGGCCGCGGAGCCAGAGGGCAAGCAGGACGCCGCCCAGGAACCCACCTTCGCCGAGGCGTTCTCGGCAGCTCTCGGCAAGGCCGGCTTTGCGAAAGTGAAGCCCGGTGAGATGCCGAGCGGTTCGGATCTCGTTGCAGCGGTCGGTGGCATCCGCGGGCTCGTCGAATCGATCCTTCCGGGACTCGCGTTCCTCATCGTCTTCGCGGTGACGTCGCAAGTCCTCAAGCTGCCGCAGCCGACGATTCTCCTCGCCTCCGTCGGCACACTCGTGGTCATCAGCGTGCTGTTCCTCGCGGCACGTCTCCTTGCGCGGGAGCCGATCCGCTCCGCCATCGTGGGGATCGTCCTCGCCGCGATCATGGCTGCGTTCGCGCTGCTGTCGGGCAAGCCGGAGAACGCGTTCGTTCCGGGCATCATCATCAACGTCGTGAGCCTTCTCGTTCTCCTGGTCTCGATCGTCGTGCGCTGGCCGCTCATCGGCGTGTTCGTCGGCGCCCTGACCTCCGATCTCACCGGCTGGCGTGCCGACAAGGCCAAGCGCCGGGTGCTCGTGCTCGCCACCTGGATGTGGGTGGGCCTGTTCGCTGTTCGACTCATCGTCGAAGTACCGCTCTACTACGCGGGATACACCGACTGGCTCGCTGTCGCGAAGATCTTCCTCGGCGTCCCCTTCTATGCCGTGCTGCTCTGGGTCACCTGGCTGTTCGTCGGGACCGTCTTCTCGAGCCCCGCTCCGCGCGCAGAAAGTGAAAAGCCGGTTCTCTAATACTGGTGACGAGCCTGGTGAAAAGTATCTCGACGTCGAGATATATTAGGGGGAGCGTTACACGCGATTTATCCCCTCGTGACCCCGTGACCTGACCCGAGTGCAGGCTTAGGCTTACCTTGCTGGCAGGCGGGCCGCCCGGACGCGAGGATTGAGCAAGGTCAGCAAGGGAGACGACACTATGTCCGCAGTAAACAGCTTCGGTTCGAAAGACACCCTGACGGTGGGTTCGACCGACTACGAGGTCTTCAGGATCGACAGCGTTGCCGGTCACGAGAAGCTCCCGTTCAGCCTGAAGGTCCTGCTCGAGAACCTGCTTCGCACCGAGGACGGAGCGAACGTCACCAAGAGCCAGATCGAGGCACTCGGCAACTGGGTTCCCACGTCGGAGCCCGACACCGAGATCCAGTTCTCCCCGGCCCGCGTCGTCATGCAGGACTTCACCGGAGTCCCGTGCATCGTCGACCTCGCCACTATGCGCGAGGCGGTCGTCGAACTCGGCGGCGACCCTAAGAAGATCAACCCGCTCTCTCCCGCGGAGATGGTGATCGACCACTCGGTCATCGCCGACCTCTTCGGCTCTGAGAACGCCCTCGAGCGCAACGTCGAACTCGAGTACGAGCGCAATGGCGAGCGCTACCAGTTCCTCCGCTGGGGCCAGACCGCGTTCGACGACTTCAAGGTCGTCCCGCCGGGAACCGGCATCGTCCACCAGGTCAACATCGAGTATCTCGCCCAGGTGACCTTCACGCGCACCGTGGGGGGAGCGCTCCGCGCATACCCCGACACGTGCGTCGGCACCGACTCCCACACCACGATGGTCAACGGTCTCGGCGTTCTCGGCTGGGGCGTCGGCGGTATCGAGGCAGAGGCCGCCATGCTCGGCCAGCCCGTGTCGATGCTCATCCCCAAGGTCGTCGGGTTCAAGCTCTCCGGCTCCATCCCGACCGGCGTGACGGCGACGGACGTCGTCCTCACCATCACCCAGATGCTGCGCAAGCACGGTGTTGTCGGAAAGTTCGTGGAGTTCTACGGAGAGGGCGTTGCCGCCGTCCCGCTCGCGAACCGCGCCACCATCGGCAACATGAGCCCCGAGTTCGGTTCCACCGCCGCCATGTTCCCGATCGACGACGTGACCCTCGACTACCTGCGCCTGACCGGGCGCAGCGAGGAGCAGGTAGCTCTCGTCGAGGCGTACTCGAAGCTCCAGAAGCTGTGGCACGACGCGAGCGTCGAGCCGGCGTTCAGCGAGTACATCGAACTCGACCTCGCCACCGTCGTCCCGTCCATCGCCGGACCGAAGCGTCCGCAGGACCGCGTCGAGCTCAGCAACGCGAAAGACCAGTTCATCCTCGACCTCGACGCGTACGCGTCCGTCAGCCACTCGAAGGTCGATGACGCTGTCGAGGGAACCTTCCCCGCCTCCGACCCGATCGGCCTGACCCCGCAGGACGAGGAGAGCGCCCACCAGCTCGCTCCGCGCCACTCGAGCCACGCCCCGACCACAGTGTCGTCACCGACCGAGGTAACGCTCGACGATGGAACGGGGTTCACGCTCGACCACGGAGCCGTGGCGATCGCCGCGATCACCTCGTGCACCAACACGTCCAACCCGTCGGTCATGCTCGCAGCGGGCCTTCTGGCTCGCAACGCGAGCAAGAAGGGCCTCAAGGCCAAGCCGTGGGTCAAGACCACACTTGCGCCCGGGTCGAAGGTCGTCACCGACTACTACGCCAAGGCAGGGCTCACGGAGTACCTCGAAGACCTCGGCTTCTACACCGTGGGTTACGGCTGCACGACGTGCATCGGTAACTCGGGTCCGCTCCTCGACGAGATCTCCGCGGCCGTCAACCAGAACGACCTCGCCGTCACGGCAGTGCTCTCCGGTAACCGCAACTTCGAGGGCCGCATCAACCCCGACGTCAAGATGAACTACCTCGCGTCACCGCCGCTCGTCATCGCGTACGCCCTTGCCGGCTCGATGAACTTCGACTTCGAGGCCGACGCTCTCGGCACCGGGACGGATGGCAAGGACGTCTACCTCGCCGACATCTGGCCCGACGCCGCAGAGGTGCAGTCGACCATCGACTCCTCGATCGACACCGAGATGTTCACCCACGAGTATGCGGGTGTGTTCGACGGCGACGAGCGCTGGCAGAACCTGCCGACGCCGACCGGTGCGACGTTCGAGTGGGACGCCGAGTCCACATACGTGCGGAAGCCCCCGTACTTCGACGGCATGACGATGGAGCTCACTCCGGTCACCTCGATCTCGGGAGCCCGCGTGCTCGCGAAGCTCGGTGACTCGGTCACGACCGATCACATCAGCCCTGCCGGCAACATCAAGGCCGACAGCCCCGCGGGCAAGTACCTCGATGCCCACGGCGTCGGCCGCAAGGACTACAACTCGTACGGCTCCCGTCGCGGTAACCACGAAATCATGATCCGTGGAACCTTCGCGAACATCCGCCTGAAGAACCAGCTCCTCGACGGCGTCGAAGGCGGCTACACGCGCGACTTCACCCAGCCCGATGCGCCCCAGTCGTTCATCTACGACGCGTCGCAGAACTACCAGGACCAGGGCATTCCGCTCGTCATCCTCGGCGGCAAGGAGTACGGCTCGGGCTCGAGCCGCGACTGGGCGGCCAAGGGAACGAGCCTCCTGGGCGTCAAGGCAGTCATCACGGAGAGCTTCGAGCGAATCCACCGGTCGAACCTCATCGGCATGGGCGTGCTGCCCCTGCAGTTCCCCACGGGGGAGAGCTGGGAGTCCCTCGGGCTCGACGGTTCCGAGGTCATCAGCATTTCCGGTGTCGAGGAGCTCAATGAGGGGCGCACGCCGAAGACGCTGCACGTCGTGGCCGCTCCGAGCGACAATTCACCCGCAGGCAAGGCGACGGTGGAGTTCGATGCCGTGCTGCGTATCGACACACCCGGTGAAGCCGACTACTACCGCAACGGCGGCATTCTGCAGTATGTGCTGAGGAGCCTCGTCTAACCGACGAAGAATACGGGCCGGGAGGCGAGCGGAGACGCTCGGCTCCCGGCCCTTTTTCGTGCTGACGGCGGGCTCACAGTTCCTCCGATGCGCTTTTCAGGTAGTTGCCAGTAAGCAATATCCGACGGGGTTTCAAGGCCCGTTTCACCCCCGAAAGGGGGCGGACCGTGCCGTATCCGATGGCCGCATTCTGCGGGACACTTCGGGGTACAAAGTGTGGATTCTACAGATCGTCGTCAGCGAGTGACGGAGTGTAGATTCACGAGGTGGGCGCGACAGTCGCGGGGCGATAGCGAGCGCAGACCGAACGCCCGCACGCACCGCAATCAGTGCCCGCACGGTAGTGATCATGGGCTTCCTGGGGGTGACCGCAGACGCAGTCGGCAACCGCGGCGGGTGTCGATTCGTGCATGCGGTTGCGCCTCATTTCTCGTTCATTCGACCATAGCGTGAGCGAATGTCGTTTCGTACCCCGGTCGAGCGATTCAGGGTGCAGGAACCACCATAGGGGCATGCGGCAAACACCCCTCTCCGCACCCCGGCGAAGCCCCTTCGGAGCCCTGTCGTCAACCGGTTTGGTTAGGGGGATAGACAGATCTGTTCTGACCCCCTTACGGGGTGCTCCTGCGCCGTGGCCCCCCTTTCGGGTGGCAGGGTTTTCACATCGCAACTCTCACGTCGACCCGACGACGCAACCATCGTGCTGTGGCGAGTTGTTACCCGAATTCCGCCGACGAAAGGCATCAGCACGTTATGCACGTCATCCCTACGCCTACCGCGCCGCGGATCACCATCGTGATCCCCGCGAAGAACGAGGCCCGTAACCTCGAGGTCGTACTCCCCACCCTCCCCGATGTCCACCAGGTGATCCTGGTCGACGGCCACTCGGTCGACGGCACCGCCGAGGTAGCCCGCCGCGTCATGCCGGGCATCGAGATCGTCCAGCAGACCCGCAAGGGCAAGGGCAATGCCCTTGCCTGCGGTTTTGCCGCCGCCACGGGCGACATCATCGTGATGTTCGACGCCGACGGTTCTGCCGACGCGAGCGAGATCCCCGCATACGTCGATGCCCTGATCAAAGGAGCGGACGTCGCCAAGGGGAGCCGGTTTCTCACGGGCGGAGGCAGTGAAGACATCACGCGGTTTCGTGACCTGGGCAACAAGGGCCTGAACTGGCTCACCAACGCACTGCTCGGCACTCGCTACACCGACCTCTGCTACGGCTACAACGCCTTCTGGACCGACGCGGTCCGTCACTTCCGCCTCCCCGACATCCGCATCGGCGAGCGCGAGGGTGACGCGATGCTGTGGGGGGATGGCTTCGAGATCGAGACGATCCTGAACTGCCGCATCGCCGCTGCCCACCTGAGCGTGACCGAGGTGCCCAGCATCGAGCGTCGCCGCATCCACGGTGTGAGCAACCTCAACGCTGTTACCGACGGCTTCCGCGTACTCCGCACGATCCTCGAGGAACGTCGCCGCCGCTCCACCGTGATGCGCCGCCAGTACGCGCCGTACGCAGCCCTTGACGCCGAGTGGTCGACGAGTCCGCTCGCCGCGCTCCGTTCCATCACCGCGCCCCGCGAGACGACACTCGATGCACCCGCGCTGTCACGTGGCGCGCTGAACAGCTCCGCCGCATGAGCGCCCTCGAACCGGTCTCGGTGGTCATCTGTGCCTTCACCATGGACCGCTGGTCGCTTCTCGAAGCCGCCGTCGTGTCGGCACTCCGCCAGCCCGAGACCGCAGAGGTCGTCATCGTCATCGACCACAACAAGGAGCTTCTTGCCCGCGCCCGTGAGCGCTGGCCGCTCGCCATCGTGGTTCCGAACGCCCACCGCGCCGGACTCTCCGGTGCCCGCAACACGGGTATCGCCGCGTCCTCGACCGGTATTGTCGCCTTCCTCGACGATGACGCGAGCGGTACGGACACCTGGCTCCACTGGCTGATCGCGCCGTTCTCCGGCGAGAACGTCGCCGCCGTCGGCGGACGCGCCGAGCCGGTCTGGCCGAGTGCTGCCGAACCCCGCATCCTTCCCCGTGAGCTGCAGTGGGTCGTCGGCTGCAGCTATGCGGGACTGCCCGAGTCCCGGTCCGAAGTCCGCAACGTCATCGGTTGCTCCATGGCTTTCCGTCGCGAGATCCTCCTCGAACTCGGCGGATTCAACCTCGACACCGGCCGGGTGGGTTCCCTCCCGCTCGGTTGCGAGGAGACTGAGCTCTGCATCCGACTGCGCCAGGCGGATGTCTCGGCGCAGGTCATCTACGAGCCGCGCTCGGTCGTTCACCACACGGTCACCGCAGAGCGGGTCCGCTGGACCTACCTCGTTCGCCGGTGCTTCTTCGAGGGAATGTCCAAGGCGGCTCTGACCCGCACCCTCGGCCGTGGCGACGCACTGTCGTCCGAGACGAGCTACGCGCTCAAGGTTCTTCCGCAGGCATTTTTCCGCGAGCTCGTCCGCTCCGGCCGTGGCGGTGCCCGTCCCGCCGCAGCGATCGTGCTGTCGCTCGCGTTCACGGCTGCCGGGTTCCTCTTCGGCCGCGTCGCTCCACGCACGCAGGAGCCGGTACAGCCGTCATCCGTGTCGATGGCGGGGGAGCTGTCATGACGAACGTCGTCACGCCTGTTGAGGCTGCTGCCGATGAGCGTTCGTCGCTCTCGCGGCGCATCAGCGTCGACTCGCTGTGGATCATCGCGGGTTACGGCGTTACCTCGGGTGCCGGATTCATTTTCTGGATTGTTGCCGCGCGGCTCGTCGAGCCGGCCCAGCTCGGTTTCGAGACGGCGGTCTTCTCCGCGATCACCGCCGCGGCAGGAATCGCCGCGAGCGGAATCGGCAACGCCCTGCTCGTCTTCCTCCCCGTGACGGGTGCCGCACGTGCCGGTGTGCTCCGGCTCGGCTGGCGTACGGGAGCGATCGTCTCCGCCGTCACGGGAGTGATCGCCGGAGTGCTCGTCGTCATCCTGCTGCCGTCCGACGGTTCACCGCTCCTCACCGTCGTGCTCATCACGGCCGCAACGATGATCTGGTCGTTCTTCGTTCTCAAGGACCCGGTGCTCACCGCCCTCGGGAGTGCCCGCTCGACGCTCCTCGTCAACGGACCGGTCAACCTCGCGAAGCTCGCACTCATCCCCGTGCTGGTCGGCCTCGCCGGCGGCGCGGCCAATCCCGTCGTGCTGAGCGCGCTCATTCCCGCGATCGCCGCGTGCGCTCTCGTCTATGTCGTCGTGATCCCGCGTCTCATGCGCACGACGACAGCCCGGAGCGCGGCACAGGTCTCCGAATGGGCGACGACCGGTCGCACGACGTTCCTGTCCTTCGTGCTGCGTGACGGCACGGCGAACGGCCTGTACCTCGGTCTCACGCTTGCCCTGCCGTTCATCGTGACCGCGCTCGTCGGATCGTCGGAGGGAGCGGTCTTCGCGCTGTGCTTCCAGGTGAGCCTCGTGCTCGACCTCGTGGTGATCGCCGTCGGCTCGTCCCTCGCTACCCACTCCGCCGGCGACCACCCCTTCGGCGGCCGTGTCGCGATGCAGGTCTGGCTCAAGGTTCTCGCGGTCGTCATCCTCGGCGCTATCGCGCTCGTTCTCGCAACGCCCGTCATCCTCGGCCTGCTCGGCGACTACTACGCGGCGAGCGACGGCGGCACCGTCATCGCGATCCTCGCGATCGCCTCGGTGTTCCGCACGAGCTACGAGATCTGGACCGCGTCCCTGCGGGCCCGTCGCAAGACGACGACAGTGCTCGTCTGCGGCGCCGCATACGTCGCCGTGCTCGTGCCGACGGTCATCATCCTCGGCACGTCGCTCGGGGTCATCGGAGCCGCGCTCGCGCTGCTCATCGTGACGATCGGACTCTCGATCGTCGGAATCATCGGAATCGTGCGCACCAGCACGACGGAGGCGACAGCATGACGAAACGAATGATCCTGAACCCCGTAATGCCCCACCACGGCTCAGCCGAGTGGGATGGAGCGACGTGGATCGGCGAGATCGACGAGTCCGCCCTCGACCGAGTCGGTGCAGGCAACAGGGCCGGTGCACGGGAGAAAGTGCGGCTCGCGAGTTCTTCCGGCTACGAGAAGGCCCGCTTCCTCGTGAAGTCGGGTGCTGTCATCCGGGGCTTCATCGATGTTCCGACGAAGGCCGGTCTCGTCGACTCGATCGCCATGAAGCGCGCTATCGATGCCTTGCCCGCTGCCCCGAAGCAGCCGGTGCTCTCCACCCTGCCCACCATCACCGTCGTGATCTGCACGCGCGATCGCGCAGCCCAGCTCGAATCGGCTCTCGATTCGGTTCTCGCGCTCGACTACCCGAAGTTCGACGTCGTTATCGTCGACAACGCCCCGGCCACGACCGATACCCACGATCTCGTCACAGACCTCGGCGACGACCGGGTCACGCTCGTCACCGAGCCGACCCCGGGCATCTCCTACGCCCGCAACACGGCGCTCATGACGGCCCGCGGCGAGATCATCGCGTTCACGGATGACGACGTCGTCGTCGATCGCGGCTGGCTGCTCGCCCTCGTGGCAGGTTTCGAGCGCGACGACACGATCGATTGCGTTTCGGGCCTCGTGCCGAGCGGCGAGCTCCGTACCGCCGTGCAGGCGTACTTCGACGATCGCGTCTCATGGTCGCGCAACGATACTGCTCGCGTCTTCTCGATGGACGCGCCGCCCGCAGACCTGCCGATGTTCCCCTTCTCGATCGGGGAATTCGGCACGGGGGCCAACTTCGCTCTTCGCCGTGACCGCGTCCTCGCCCTGGGTGGTTTCGATACCGCCTTCGGTGTGGGTTCCCGAACCGGTGGCGGCGAAGACCTCGACATCTTTATGCGCGTGCTGCTGTCCGGCCGCAAGCTCGCTATCGAGCCGACCGCAATCGTCTGGCACCGTCACCGTGCCGACATCTCGGCTCTCGCCAAGCAGGCGCGCGGCTACGGCACGGGCCTCGGCGCCTGGGTCACGAAGATCGCGCTGAACCCGCGCACGAGCCGTATGGTCATCGCTCGCGCGCCGGAGGCGGCCCGCCGCCTGTTCTCCAAGGGCTCCGGCTCGACGACCGCGACCGATCCCGTGCTGCGCGCCGCCATCAAGCGCGTCGGGTGGCTCGAGCTGCTCTCGGTGTTCGCCGGTCCCTTCCTCTATCTCGTCCAGCGACTCGCGGGCAACGGCCTCCTGAGCTCGCAGCTGACTCGCGCACCACGCCGCGTTCGCGCGCCGAGGACCGCCGTCACGCCGATCCGGACGTCGCGGGAGGCCGCGTCATCCGCTCTCTCGACGGCGATGGAGCTCGCGCAGTCGGCTGCTCGGTCGCTAGATTTGACGACACTGCATTTGTCCACACTCCGGGCGGCGCGTACGGTGCGGACCCGATCCGTACGTGTCGTCCGGGCCATTCAGGGCGTTCCGTTCTGGGAGCGCACCGCGATCGCCGCCGGTATCGCCGGGCTCATCGCGAGCCCCGGCATACTGCCGACGCCCGTGCAGGCGATCCTCGTCGGAGCGCTCGTGCTCCTCGGTCCCGGAGCGGTCGTTCGCTCGTACCTCCGGATGCCGCGATCGACCACGGTGATCGTCGTACCGGCGATCGGCGTGACGACGATCATCCTTGCGACGTGTGCCCTCCTGGCCATCGACGCGTGGTCGCCACAGGAGATGCTCGGCGTGCTCTCGTTCACGGTTATCGCCGCGGCGATCATCCCGACGACCGTCCGGTTCGTGAGCGCTCGGGAATCCGACGCCGCGCGCAGCGGCGACAGGGAGGCGGTGCTCTCATGACGATGAGCAGCCACCTCTCCCGCACGCCGGCCGACTTCGCCGACGTCCGCGCGATCGTGTCGCAGCACGCGACGCCCCCGCGCGTGCTCATGCTGGCCGCGGTCATCGCGTTCCTGACGGCGATCCCGTTCATCCCGGCCGCGGATTCGACGACCTTCGGCCTGCTCTTCGCGGGTGTGCCGGGCCTCGCTCTCTCCGTGGTGTTCGCAGCAGCCGCCTTCGCCATCGCGGTGCGTCGGCACGAAGTGCGCGACGCGACGGTCGCGCTCGGCATCTTCATCGCCGTCGGTCGCCTTCCCGTGGCTCTTGGTGCCCCGATGCCGCTCTACTCCTGGACCTACAAGCACCTCGGGGTCATCGACTACATCCAGACCCACGGCGCGGTGTCGCACGGCGTCGACATCTACAGCGGCTGGCCCGGCGCCTTCTCGGCGATCGCCTGGTTCTGCTCGGTGACGGGCCTGACGTCCGTGGGTATCGCGCAGTGGTTCTCCATCGCCGTGCACATCGCTCTCGCGGCCAGCGCGTTCGCAATGGCGCGCGCGTTCAAGCTCTCGACGACCGTCTCGCTCGTCGTCGCCTTCATCGTCGAGGTCGCCAACTGGGTCGGCCAGGACTACCTGTCGCCCCAGGCCGTCGCGTTCGTCCTCTCCATAGCCGTCATCACCCTCCTGCTCCGCAGCATCGACAACCCGAAACTGGGCTTCCTCGCCCTCCCGGTGTTCGCCGCCGTCGTCATGACCCACCAGCTGACGCCGTACTGGCTCATCCTCATCGCCCTCATCCTCGGGCTGCTCAAGCGGTTCCGCCCCCGCTACATCGGCTTCCTCTTCATTGCCGTCGCAGGCGGGTACCTCCTGATGCACATGGACGCCGTCGGCGGCCACTCCCTGTTCTCCGGATTCGACCTGTTCGCCAACGCGCAGGTCAACAGCGAGAAGTTCACGACGAGCGACGGGCAGCGCTTCACCGGCTATGCCGCGAAGCTGACCGCCTTCGGCCTCTGGGCTCTCGCGGCGATCGCGGTCGTCATCGCGCTGCGCACCTCGCGGTTCGCCCGCCACCGCATCGTCGTCGGTGCTGTCGTCGCGTTCTCCTCCTTTGCGCTCCTCGCCGTGCAGAACTACGGGGGAGAGGCGATCTACCGGGTGTTCATGTTCTCCATCCCCGGTTGCGCGCTCCTCATCGCACCGCTCATCGTCCGTGCCCTCCAGGGCAACCTCACCACGGTGCGCACGGGCCTCGTGTCGGCTCTCGGTGTCGCGATGATCATCGGCATCTCGCTCATGTCGCTCCAGGCCTACTACGGCGGCTGGTTCTCGAACCTCGTCAGCAAGAGCTCGTACACGGCCAGCTGGGACCTGCTCGAGAACGCGAGCCCGTCGACATACATCCTGACGCCGGCGCCCGGCGCGCCGAGCCGCATGAGCGCCCGCTACACCGAGTTCGCCGCGACCGACCCGTTCTACGACCTGAGCCTGTCGTCGTGGGAGGGCTGGTACGGCCAGTCCTTCGAGACGACCGACGTCACCGCCAAGATGACGACCGACCTTCTCGCGACGGACCGCCCGGTCTACATCATGGTCACGCAGCAGATGAAGGACGACGCCGACTACTACGGCCTGTACCCGGCAGGATCCATCGACCGGTTCGCCGACCAGCTCGCCGACAACCCGGCATGGGAGGTCGTGCAGGCAAGCCCGACCCTGCAGGTATTCGAATTGAGGACAGACGGTGCATAAGACGGTGCGAAAGAGGAGCATCCGGATGACGC
>Ga0247812_10001101_pt1 | contig 15387 bp, 10 predicted proteins | sample UWRJL149409B1_FD_178011 | JGI IMG/M metagenome (GOLD analysis project Ga0247812, IMG submission 178011) | Plant litter microbial communities from Arlington Agricultural Research Station in Wisconsin, United States - UWRJ-L149-409B-1 | ecosystem: Environmental > Terrestrial > Plant litter >...
TCTCGGTGCCCCACTCGCGGGTGAGGCGGCCACGCGCGAGCGGACTCCACGGCAGCGCCCCGACACCCTGATCGGCGCACAGCGGGTACATCTCGCGCTCTTCTTCGCGGTTGATGAGGTTGTAGTGGTCTTGCATGCTCACGAAGCGGGCCCAGCCGTTGGCCTTCTGCAGATAGAGCGCCTTGCTGAATTGCCAGGCGTACATGGAGGAGGCTCCGATGTAGCGGGCCTTGCCGGCCTTGACGACGTCGTTGAGGGCCTCGAGGGTCTCTTCGATCGGGGTGTGGGCATCCCAGCGGTGGATTTGGTAGAGGTCGACGTAGTCGGTGCCGAGGCGGGTGAGGCTGTGGTCGATCTCGGTCATGATCGCCTTGCGGCTGAGGCCGGCGCCGTTGGCTCCGTCGCGCATGCGGCCGTGCACCTTCGTGGCGATCACGACGTCGTCGCGCGGGGCGAGAACGGCGAGGGCGCGGCCGACGAACTCCTCGCTCGTGCCGTCGGAGTAGACGTTCGCCGTGTCAAAGAAGTTGATGCCGAGTTCGTAGGCCTGGCGCAGCAGCGGCAGGCTGTCGTCTTCGGAGAGCGTCCACTCGTGAGCGCCGCGAGCGGGGTCGCCGTAGGTCATGCAGCCGAGTGCAATCGCGGAAATATCGAGACCGGTGGACCCAAGCTTTGTGTAGCGCATGGCTCCATTCTCCCCCGGCTTCATGGGCAAGACCCTGAGTACTACGTGTTCATTCCTCGGTTCTGGTTGTGCCTCCTACGGGGGTGGAATAGGTTGTCTGCTCAGGCCCTGCCCCGGTCTCACCCCTCCCAGTAAAGGTGAGTCCGCGGCGGGGCCTGACTTTTCGGTAGCGTTACCCCATGACCGAGGTGAGCGTGTTTGTGCGGTCGGGGGTGGCATCCGATGATCGGTCGCTTCTGACGACGGCTCTCGCGACGGCCTCAGGATGCCACGCCTCCACCGTCACGGTCGTGCAGCGTTGCGCAGACTGTGGATCGCTCGATCACGGAGCCCCTGTGGTGGAGTCGCCGACCGGGTGGTTTGTGTCGCTGAGTCGCGTCGGGTCGCTCGTCACCGTCGCGGTAACGGATGTCGCGGCCGTCGGTCTGGACATCGAGAGTGTCGCATCCGTGGCGCGCGCACCGGTTGCGGACGTGCTGCTGCACCCGTCGGAAACGGCGGCGTCGCCTGGCGAACTGGCCAGGCTGTGGTGCGCGAAAGAAGCGGTGCTGAAGGCGGCCGGGGTCGGACTGCGGGTCTCGCCGTCGTTGTTAGCGTTCGCGGGCGCGACGCTGGCGTCATGGCCGTCCGAGCTGGGATTCGACGAGGCGCCAGGGGTGGAGTGGTTCGCGCTCGACGACGATGTGGTGGGGGCGGTCGCGGTGGTGGGCGTTGAGTCGGTGACTGTCGCCGTCGCTACCGCTGACTGAAGGGCGGAATACCTGTCGGGCTGCCCTTCGACAGGCTCAGGGAACGGGGTGGGGCTCAGGGAACGGAGAGCCCGCCGGGCAACGGAATTACTTGCCGCGGGTCACCCGTGGCAGCTTCGGCAGGGCGTAGTCGAACAGCCAGTGGTTCAGCACCTCGGCCACGGGACGCTCCGTGCGCACCGAAACGTGCGCAATGAACTGGTCGGTCGTCACGCTGCCGTGACGGTTCTCGCTAGTCCAGTCACGCAGCATCGAGAAGAAGCCAGAGTCCCCAAGCATCAACCGCAACGAGTGCAGCGCGAGAGCTCCGCGCTTATATACGCGATCATCGAACATCAGGTCGGGCCCGGGGTCGCCGATCGCAAAGTCCTGCGGGAGGCTGTGTAGCTTCATCCAATAGTGCTCGGCGAGCTGGTTCGCCGACTGCCCGCCGGAGTTCTCCGACCACAACCACTCCGAGTAGCACGCAAACCCCTCGTGCAACCAGATGTGCTTCCACTCCTCCACAGTCAGGCTGTTGCCAAACCAGGAGTGAGCGAGCTCGTGGGCGATAAGACGATTCGATCCGCCCTCGCCATCCACGTGATTGCGACCGAAGATCGACAGACCCTGCGCTTCGAGCGGAATCTCGAGTTCGTCATCCGTCACCACGACCGTGTATTCGTCAAACGGATACTCGCCGAACAACCGCTCGAACGTCTCGATCATCGCGGGCTGGCCGGCGAAATCGCGTACGAAGTTGTCGGTCAGGTCGTCGGGGATAAACGCACGCTCCCGCACGTCTGACTTCGGCATCTCGATGCCTTTGTAGTACCCGATCTGCAGTGTCGCGAGATAGGTGGCCATGGGCTGTTTGCTCTCGAACACCCAGCGCGTGCGGCTCGCCTTGGCCACGCTGGAGGTGAGCTTGCCATTGGCGATGACGCGGTAGGGAGAATCCGTGGTGATCGCGATCTTGAACGTGGCCTTGTTCGACGGGTGGTCGTTGCACGGGAACCACGTGCTCGCCCCGTTGGGCTGGCTCGCGACGAGCACACCCTCGGTGAGCTCCTCGAAACCTACTTCTCCCCACGAACTGCGCAATGGCGAAGGCGCCCCCAGATAGCGGACCGTGACCGTGAATTCGGCCCCAGCCTCGATAGCTTTTGCCGGAGTGATCCGCAGCTTGCGGTGAGCCGTCGTAAACCTGGCCCGCTCACGCCCGATCGTGACCTTCTCCGCAGAAAGGTGAGTCAAATCGAAACTGAACTTCTCGAGCCGCTCCGTCGCGGTCGCCGTGATCACGGCCGTGCCGCTCAGACGATTGCTCGCGACGCGGTAGTCGAGGTCGAGGTCGTAGCGCGAGACGACGTATCCGCTGTTCCCGTGGGTCGGAACATAGCGATCACCCGCCGATTCCGGGGTTCGACGAACCGAGTTCTCCGCGCTCTTCACCTCGCCACTGTAAGCCATGCTGGCTACCGGGTTTGGCGACGATTCTTCAGTCTGAGAAAGACCAGCGGATGTCACCGGCCGACGCCCCGCAAAATGCCCGGGTCCGCGCTCCACCGGCTAACGATCCGTCGCCCACGGACCAATGGGGTTTCCCGCCCACTGGCTGGACTCTGGCACAAACTCTCCGCGCATGACGAGCGATACCGGACCAACGGTCGCATCAGCACCGATCCGCGCGGCGGGGAGAATGACGCTGTGCGGACCGAGGGTTCCGCCTCCGTCAATCGTCACGTTGTCGAGCTGCATGACCCGGTCGTGGAAGAGGTGGGTCTGCACGACACAGCCGCGGTTGACGGTCGCTCCGTCGCCAAGGGTGACGAGGTCGGCCTCGGGCAGCCAGTAGCTCTCGCACCAGACACCCTTGCCGATGTCGGCACCGAGCGAACGCAGCCACCAAGCGAGCATCGGGGTTCCGGTCGCCGTGACGGCGAACCAGGGTGCCGCGACCATCTCGACGAAGGTGTCAGAGACCTCGTTGCGCCAGACGAACGACGACCAGAGCGGGTCTTCGCGGATCTTGATGCGCCCGACGAGCAGCCACTTCATCACCGTGGTCGAAGCGGCGGCCACGACCGCGGCGGTGAGAAGCACGAGCGGCGAGAGCGCAATAGCGGCCCCGATCCCCCACGCCGTGAGGGCGAGCTCGAGTACCGCCAGCACACCGAACGCGATGGCCGCGGTGAACACGACGGGCACGAAGCGCAGCACTTCCCACAGGCCACGCGCGAACTTGAGCCGCAGCAGCGGTTCGAAGGTGCGGGTCTCGTCGAATTCGGCAACGGCACGGCGCAGGCGCACCGGCGGGTTGCCGAGCCACGACGAACCGGACTTCGCCTTGCGCGGCGTCGCCGAGAGCACGGCGACGAGGCCGTTCTTGGGCACAGTTCGTCCGGGGCCGGTCATGCCGGAGTTGCCGAGGAACGCGCGCTTGCCGATCTTCGCAACACCGATGCGCAGCCAGCCGTGGCCGAGCTCGTAGGAGCCCACCATGGTGTCGTCCGCGAGGAACGCGTCGTCGCCGATCGTGGTGAGGCGGGGAAGCAGCAGAACCGTCGACGCCTCGACGTTCTTTCCGACCTTGGCGCCGAGCAGTCGCAGCCAGATGGGAGTGAAGAGTCCGGCATAGAGCGGAAACAGGATCGTTCGCGCGGTATCGAGCAGCCGTTCGGTTGCCCATACCTGCCAGCCGATGCGGCTGCGAACGGGGTACTGGCCCGGGCGGATACCGATACTCAGCAGGCGAACCGCTGCGACGACGAGTGCGGCGAAGAGCGCCCCAGCGATGAGCACGGCAAAGGGCAGGCTGACGAGGCCACGAGCCGTGGCCTCCGCCAGCGACACTGACCCCTGCAGCGCACTGCCGACGACGAGTGCGCCCGCGGCGATCGCGATGAGCGGAAGCGCGGAAAGAGCGATCGAGCCCGCCCCATACGCGATGAGCCACTTGCGACCGACCGGCGGACGCTCGAGCGGCCAGTCGTGCTTGGCCTTGCCGATGCGGGTAGCGGGCGAACCGGCCCACTGCTGGCCAGCCGGAACCTGCCCGCGCACGGACGACCCGGCCGCGATCTCTGCTCCGCGACCGATGCGCGTACCCGGAAGCAGCGTGCTGCGGGAGCCGACCGTGGCCTCCGCACCGACCTGGATGGCGCCGAGTCGCAGGATGTCGCCGTCGATCCAGTACCCGGCGAGGTCGACCTCCGGTTCGATCGAGGCTCCGGCACCCATCTTGAGCATGCCGGTGATCGGCGGGAGCGAGTGCAGGTCGACGCCCGGACCGATCTTCGCGCCGAGCGCACGAGCGTAGTAGCTGATCCACGGTGCGCCAGCGAGGTTGGTCGCCCCGGTGAGGTGCGCGACCTGCTCGGCGAACCAGAGCCGTAGGTGAACGCTGCCACCGCGAGGGTAGTCGCCCGGTTTGACCCCGGCGAGCAGGGCGCGAGCGGCGAGCACAGAGATGCCCATGCGTCCGACGGGGGTGATGAACAACAGGAAGCCGACTGCGATGAGCCACCACGACACGGGTGCAGCCCACGGGATCTCTTCGCCCGACTCGCGAGCGAAGAACTCGAGAAGGTTGTTGGCAACGAGTACGTAAAGCACCCAGCGCACTCCGGCGAGCACGTGCAGCGGGATTCCGAGCAGCGTCTGCAGGATCTGGCTGCGCAACGGGGTCGGTACAACGGTGCGACGCTCGCGTGCCTGCTGCGGAACGCGGGAGTCGAGCTCGGCGGCGAGTGCGCCGATGCGCGGGTGGTCGTAGATGTCGCTCACGCGAGCTTCGACGAAGCGCGTGCGCACGGCCGAGACGAGCTGTGCCGCCGTGAGCGAGCCCCCGCCGTGGGCGAAGAAGTCATCGTCCGGGCCACTGACGGGAGTGCCGAGAATGGCGGTCCAGTGCTCCGCGAGCCAGTTGGCGGTGTCGCTCATGCCTTCTGGCGCACCCTCACCGGCGAGCGACGGGAGCGGCCACGGCAGTGCGGCGCGGTCGACCTTGCCGGAGCTGCGCGTTGGGAGCGAGTCGACGACCGCGAGCAGCGGCACGAGAGCGGCCGGCAGCGCTTCACGAAGGTGATCCATGGCCGCGTTCGTGTCGAACGGCGAGTCGGGGTCGACGAGGGCGATGTAGCCGACGAGCACCTGGTTGCCGGCGGGGGTGCGCTGCACGACGGCCGCGCCGCCACCGACTCCCGGTAGCGCGCCGAGGGCAGAGTCGATCTCGCCGAGCTCGATGCGGCGTCCGCCGAGTTTGATCTGGTCGTCCGCACGCCCCTGGAACATCAGGCCCGTCGGCTCGAAGCGCACGAGGTCACCCGAGCGGTAAGCACGGTCCCAGCCGAGGGACGGCATCGGTGCGTACTTCTCGGCGTCTTTAGCAGGGTCGAGGTAGCGGGCAAGGCCGACGCCACCGATGATGAGCTCGCCGACTTCACCGACGGCGACCGGCTGCCCCTCGGCGTCGACGACGGCGAGATCCCAGCCGTCGAGCGGCAGACCGATGCTGACCGGCTGGCCGGCCTTCATCAGCGCACCACACGCGACGACAGTGGCCTCGGTTGGGCCGTAGGTATTCCAGACTTCGCGACCGTCGACCGCGAGCCGCTCAACGAGTTCGGGAGGGCAGGCCTCGCCACCGAAGATGAGCAGTCGCACCGGCTCGAGCGACTCGGCCGGCCAGAGCGCTGCGAGCGTCGGCACCGTGGACACGATGGTGATGCCGTGCGTGATGAGCCAAGGCCCGAGGTCGACACCCGAGCGCACGAGCGATCGCGGGGCCGGAACCAGGCATGCGCCGTGCCTCCAGGCAAGCCACATCTCCTCGCACGACGCGTCGAACCCGACCGAGAGACCGGCGAGAACATTGTCGGCCGGCCCGATCGGCTGCTTCTGCAGGAACATGTTCGCCTCGGCGTCGACAAAAGCCGCCGCCGAGCGGTGCGAGACAGCCACACCCTTTGGCACGCCCGTCGAACCGGACGTGAAGATCACCCACGCATCATCCGACGGCTCGGGCGAATCCACGAGCTGGATACTCCCGGTCGTCGTGGTGCGAACCGGGGCGCCTCCCCCCGCACTCTCCCCCACTGTCGGAATTTCAGGACTTTCGCCCGCGCCGTCGCCAGCACCCGCAGAAACACGGGGCTCCGTTTGCGACGTGTCGGCATTGTCCTGAATTTCCGACAGGATTTGCGAAGAATTGGGCTCGGCGACCGTTACCGACGGCTCGCGACGCTCGAACAGGCCGTCCGCGCCGATGACTCCGAGCACCTTCGCTTCGCCAAAGACCAGCTCGGCGCGTTCGTCCGGGTCGTCCGCATCGACGGGCACGTAGCTCGCACCGGCGAACATCACCGCGAGAATCGAGATGTACAGGGTTCGCCCGCCCGACGGAATCCGGATTCCCACCCGGTCCCCACGCCCGACCCCGGCCTCGACAAGGCGGGCAGCCGACGTGTTGACGGCGCGAAGCAGCTCGCGATAACTCAGCGAACCGTTGCCGTCAGCCAACGCGGACGACTGCGGATGGGCAGCAGCCGTCGCACGCAGAATGTCGACGAGGGTGCGTGGCTCCGGTGCCCGGTTGCCCGATAACAACAAGCCCGTCTCGGGTGCCTCGATCACTGCGTCTCCTTCAGGGGCAACGACCCCACTTGAACGGTAGGGGCGTCGGGTGTACTGCAGGTGAACGGCCCGCCGCGAACCGAGGATCCACCGTTAAACGGGCCCTCCCGCTCCGGCGACCGTAGCGCGCACGGTACCCTTAAGACCTCCCCGATTCCCTGCTTTGAGGATGCCCATGGCCGACGACCAGCGCAGCACCCCCACCGGGGTCAACCGCTCGATCGATGACCGCATTCTCGACTCGGCCCTCGAGATCCTCAAGGAGCGCGGCCCGCTCGCCGTCAACATCGAGAGCGTCTCCGCCGAAGCCGGAATCGCGAAGACCACAATCTACCGCCGCTACGACGACCGCGAAGCGCTGCTCAAGGCAGCCATCAACTCCGCGAAGATCGAAGTCGCCATTCCCGACAACCTCTCGACCTACGACACCTTCCGCTGGCTCCTGCACGAAGCGAGCGAACTGGCTGACAACGTCGTCGGTCGCGGCACCGCTGCCGCCATGCTCATCATCGAAGATCCCGAATCAGTCGCGCTCCTGCGCGAGATGATCAAGGTTCGCGCCAGCCGCCTCAGCGCACTTGTCCGCTCTCGCGTCGACGCCGGAGACCTCCGCGCCGACCTCGACCTCGGCCTGGTCGCGACCATCCTGCTCGGCGCCGTTCTCGGACAAATCATCCGCGGCGGCCCGGTCGACGACGAGTGGGCCGAATCCGTACTCGAGCTACTCTGGCCGGCCTTCGCCGCGCCCGGCGCGCAGAACGCCCGTACCGCCCCGGCAGATACGCCGGCTTTCGGAAGCTAGAGCATGGCGCACGAAGGCCGCAGAGCGGCCATCATCTACAACCCCGTCCGCACGCGGCTCGACCGGCTTCGCTCGCAGGTCGAAGCGAGCGAAGCGGCGAACGGATTCGCACCGTCCCTGTGGCTCGCAACAGTCGAGAACGAGTCGGTCGACGCGCTCGTCACGCGCGCTGTGGAGGAGAAGGTCAACGTCGTGATCGCCGCCGGCGGCGATGGCACCGTTCGCGGCGTCGGCTCGGCCGTGCAGAGCACCGGCATTCCGTTCGGAATCGTTCCAAGCGGCACCGCGAACCTCCTCGCCCGTAATCTCGGACTCCCCCTCAACGACCGGGCAGCCGCCACCGAGATCGCGTTCGGCGGCGTCAACCGCCCGATCGACGTCGGCGTGCTCGACTACACCCTCGAGAACGGCACAGAGGGGCAGCTTCCCTACCTCGTCATGGCCGGATTCGGCATCGACGCCGACATGGTTGCGGGAGCCGATCCGGCATCCAAAAGGCGCTTCGGCTGGGCCGCATACGTCTGGCCGATCATTTGGGCCCTCCGCCCGCGCGCTGGCGTTCCGGTGACCTGGCGCATCGACGACGAGGAGCCGACGACGTCGAAACTGCACTCGATCTTTCTCGCGAGCTGCGGCATCATCACCGCCGGCATCAAGCTGCTGCCCGCCGCCGCCATGGACGACGGCCGGCTAGACATCCTCGCGATCCGCTCGGTTTGGCGATGGTTGCGTGACCACGATGCACTGCGGATGCCGCGCTTCCGGGTTGCAGACAACCCCGAGAGCTGGGGCGACTTCCGGTACGCGCGGGCGAGCCGGGTCGAGCTGACGCTTGAGCGTCCGAGAACGTTCCAGGCCGACGGCGATGCGATCGGCGACGTCGTCTGGGCGAGGGCGACGATCCGCCCGCGCGCGACGCTGGTGCGCGTGCCGGCGTAGCCCGCCGCAACCGCCCACCCTGGTGGGGGTTGCGACGCGCTCAACCAGCGCTACGCGACCGGCGGGATGATCTTTCCGGGGTTGAAGTTCTTCTGCGGGTCAGCCGAATCGAACAGTCCCTGCATGAGCGCGACACCACCGGTGGAGATGTCTTCTTCGAGCCAGGCCGAGTGCTCCACACCGACCGCGTGGTGGTGCGACAGCGTTCCATCGTTGTCGATGAACGCCTGCTGAATGGCCTTCTTCACGACGTCGTACTGCTCGAGCGGGTTGTCCCCGTGCACAAACGCGAACGTGAAGTACAGGCACGCACCCGAGTGGTACGAGTGCGACAGGTGGCTCATGATCCAGCCCTTGATGCCGAGCGAGTCGTACGCACCCTGCGCGGCCGCATAGACGGCGTCGTGGATCTGGTTCAGCTTCGACCAGGGAGCAGCGGTCTCCGAGACATCCGCCGCCGCACCGCGATCGAGCAGGAAGTCACGCAAGTACGGAGTGTCGAACTTCTTCTGGTCGTAGAGCACACCGGGGCCCTTGCCGACGCCGAGTCCACCGTGCTTGCGCACGATCTTCGCCACGATCTTCTTCTCGTACGAGACGTGTGAAGCACTGCCCTCGAAACCGATGAACGACAGGTTGATGTCGTCGAGGTTCCAGCCGCGCTTCTTCAGCACCGAGAACAGCACCTTCTGCGAGTCGATACCCTTTTTGGCCTTCGACGTGGCGAGCGAGAACCCGGTCTCCCTGGCATCCGACACTCGAGTGATCGACGGATGCGCATCGCTCTCCGAGATCTCGTGCATCGCGGCGACACCGGCTTCCCAGTTGGGGAAGAAGTACGCGTTGATCTCGCGAACCGGCGGCAGCTTGTGCACGTTGACGCTCACTTCGGTGATGACACCGAGACGGCCCTCGCTACCGATGATCATCTCGCGCACGCTCGGCCCGGTCGACGAGCTCGGCAGCGGACGGATGACAGTGACCTCACCCGGGCGCACCAGACGCATGCCGCGCGCGATGTCGGCGATGTCGCCGTACTTGTCCGACTGCATTCCCGACGACCGCGTCGCAACCCAGCCACCGACGGTGGAGTGGGTGAAGCTGTCGGGGAAGTGACCCATCGTCCAGCCGCGCGGGTTGAGCTGCTTCTCGATGTCGGGGCCCTGGGCTCCGGCCTGGATGCGAGCGATACCCGATCCCTCGTCGATCTCGATGACCTTGGACAGTCGACCGAGGTCGAGGGAGATGACGGGGCGCTTCTCGCCAGCCATCGGCTCAAGCGAACCGGCGATGTTGCTTCCGCCACCGAACGGGATGAGTACGGCGTTAACCTCGGTCGCGAGGTCAACAATTGCTTGCACCTCTGCCTCGTCGGCCGGGTAGACGACGAGATCCGGCGTGCGCTGGATTGCGCTCAGGCGAACACGGATGAGGTCGCGGATGCTCTTGCCGTAGGTGTGCACAACGCGCTCTTCGTCGTCGGCCGTGACGTTTTCCGCGCCGACGATCTTGACGAACTTCGCGGTCAGAACCTTGGTCGCCTTCGACTTCGGGATGGTGAGCGAGTCGAACGCGATTGGCTCGACAGCGGGAGTGGCGAGCAGATCGAGCCCGACCGCGTGCTTGACGAACGGCGCGAAGTTCGGCTTGTCTTCGTAGTGGAACGCCACACCCTCGCGTCCCCAGCCCGACCACTTCATGTGCTGTACGTCAGTCATTTGCGTCCCTTCCCGGGTTTCGCCGCAGCGTGCCCGGATGTTTGTGAGTACTCGGTGTGGAGCTTCGTGATGGTGCTGGCGAGTCGCGCAGAAAATTGGGTGGTCGACTCGTCGGGCTCGGCGCGCAACGGCGCACCGAAGACAACGGCAACCGGCTTCCGGCCCCGAACCGGCCAGGAGACGCCGCGCGGCATCGCAATGCTCGCGCCGACGATGGCGACGGGGATGACCGGAACGTCACTCGAGATCGACAGTGCCGCGGCACCGGGTTTGAAGTCGTCGATGCGCTCGATCTTCTGGCGTCCGCCCTGCGGAAAGATCAGCAGCGGAACACCGAGAGCGAGCAGACGCTTCGACATGCCGGGGCCGGTTCCGCGACCGGAGCGGTCAACTGGGAACGCGTTGAAGAACAGGGCCGTCAGCCACTTGCGCCACTTGACGTCGAAAAAGTAATCGGCCGCAGCGCCCGCCGCGAGGTAACGCGCGAGTCGCCGCGGCAGTGCACCGGTGATCAACGGTGCATCGAGGTGGCTCGAGTGGTTCGCCACGACGATGAAGCCACCCTTCACGTTCTTCAGTCTCTCGGTGCCGACAACACTGACCGTGGCAAGAGACCACACGATCGACTTGAGAATTCCACGCTGGGCCACGAAGCGCGCTGCCGCGTGACGCCTCGACGTGAAGCGTGACAAAGGGTCATTCATTTGTGGGCACTCACCTCGCCGGAGCCAGCCCGTTCTGGCGCTGCGGGTGAATCTTGTCTTCCCGACTTGATCGCCGCAGAAACCCAACGGATAGTCCGACGCGGAGCGTGCCGTGCCAAAAAGATGAGGACGTTGAAGCGCACGGTCGGAATCGAGATGACCCGCCCCTTCGCCGCGTCATTGAGCGCGGTCTCGACCGTCTTGTTGACGTCGACCCAGAGAGACTTCGGGATAGACGACGTTCGGATGTTTGCTCTCGAGTGAAACTCGGTGCGAACCCACCCGGGGCAGAGTGCCGTCGTCGTGACGCCCGTGCCGCGCAGCTCGACGGCGAGCCCCTCGGTGTAGGACGTGACCCACGCCTTGACGGCCGAGTAGCTGCCCATCGTGATGTACCCCGCGGTGGACGACACGTTGATGATGCTTCCCGTACCGCGGGCGACCATCGCGGTCGCCGCCGCACCACCGAGCACGAGCACGGTTCGCACCATGACTTCGAGCGCGCGATCGTGCGGTTCGGGGTTGGTTGTAATAAGAGAGGAGTGAACGCCGAACCCGGCGTTGTTCACGAGCAAGTCGATAGGTCGCTCGGTCGAGCCGAGTCGCTCGGCGACGCGTGCGACATCCGTGCGGTTGGAGAGGTCGGCGGAGATCGTCTCCACCGCAGTGCCTGAGGCGTTCAACTCGGCCGCCATGCGGTCCAGATTCGCTTGATCACGAGCAACGAGAACGAGGTCGTAACCGCGTCTCGCCAGTGAACGAGCGAACGTGGCGCCGATGCCGGACGTGCCACCCGTTATGAGAGCCGTAACCATGACGTACAGGATACGCTACGCAGTCCGTATCGCTCATCACCTAGACTCGTGGGGAAAGCGTTCGAGGGTTATGAGGAGTGTCGTGGGCGATCGTAGTAACGAATCGGCTGAGCTCGTACCGGCAGCCGGATTCAATGTGCGCGACTACGCGCGCACCGCGGTCGGTAGCCACCGCTCCGAGATCGACGCCGACGCTTTTGTCACACAGCCGCTCAAGCCCGAGACGCTGCGCGTATTGCGCTACCTGATCGACATCGAGCAGGCGACCATGAGCCACCTGCGCAACGTGCTCGTCACCGCCACGCACAAAGACGCCCGTGTCACCGCCTTTCTCGGCACCTGGGCTTTTGAGAAGTTCTGGATCGCCGACGCGTTCACCAAGATCCTCGAGGCCCACGGCCCCGAATTCGCCGAACCTACTGACCACAAGCGAAACATCTTTGCCCGCATCGCTGTGCGTCTCGCCCCGATCACGGGATCAATCGCCGCCAACCGCGCTGGTGAAGACATGATCGCCGTGCACATGACGATGGGTGCGATCGACGAGTGGCTGACCCAGGCGGCCTACGCCAGGGCAATCGAACTCGACCCCCACTCCGAACTCGTCAAGATGGTCACCACAGTCACCCCGATCGCCGAGCGCCAGCTGAGCTTCTTCGAAGCCTCTGCCAGCGACCGTCTCGCGCGCTCGCAAGGTGCTCGTGTGCTCACGCGCAAGCGGATGAGCAAGGCAGTGTGGCCCATCGGTGCAGAAGCGCAGCCCGCGGCCGAAACAGACTTCTTTTTCCGCTATCTATTCGAGACTGCTCCTGCAATCGTCGACGAAATCGATGCAAGGGTAGCCGCGCTGCCCGGGCTCGACGGACTCGCTCCCATCAGGCGCGCCACCCCCGGCAAACGAGGAACGCGAAATGACTGACGCCCCCATCCCAGCACCGAAGAAGGCTGCTGCCCCACGCAAACCGGCTGCCGCGCGCAAGCCCGCCGCGGCAAAGAAGCCCGCGGTGACGCCCGCCGCCGTCGGGCTCGAGAACGCCCACGTACTGCTCACGGGAGCCACCGGTTTCGTCGGCCAAGCCGTACTCGAGCGCCTGCTCTCGTCGTACCCCACCACTCGCGTATCGCTGCTGATCCGCGGCAAGGGATCATCGACCGGCGAATCGCGACTTCCCAACCTCATGCGCAAGCCGGTGTTCGCCGCGTGGCGCGAGCGCGTTGGAGACGAAGCAGCGGATGCCGCCATCGCTGAGCGCGTACGCGTCGTCGAAGGCTCGCTCGACTCGATTCCTTCCCTCCCGGATGACATCGACATCGTTCTGCACGGTGCATCGACCGTGTCGTTCGACCCGCCGATCGACGAGGCCTTCGACACCAACGTCGGCGGAGCAAAGGTGCTCTACGGCGCACTGCTGGCCTCCGGCTCCAACCCGCACGTCGTGCACGTCTCGACCGCGTACGTTGCCGGCATTCGCAAGGGAATCGTTCCGGAAGCCTCGCTGACGCACAACGTCGACTGGCGCGCTGAGGCAGATGCCGCGGCATCCGCTCGTTCGCGCGTCGAACTGGCCAGCCGCCAGCCGGAAGCACTGCGTCGCCACCTCACCGCCGCTCGCAAGGAACACGGCAAGGCCGGTCCGCAGGCCGTTGCCCGTGCCGCGGAAGCCGCGCGCGCAGAAGCCGTCACGCGTCGCCTCGTCGACCACGGACGCACCCGCGCCGAGAGCCTCGGCTGGACCGACGTCTACACACTGACCAAGGCGTTCGCCGAGCGTGCGGCCGAAGAGCTGTGGGCCCAGAGCGGACACCGCCTGTCGGTCGTGCGTCCGGCGATCATCGAGAGTGCGCTGCAGCATCCGTTCCCCGGCTGGATCGACGGCTTCAAGGTCGCCGACCCGCTCATCATCGCCTACGGACGCGGACAGCTGCCGGAGTTCCCGGGTGTTCCCGACTCCGTGCTCGACATCATCCCCGTCGACTACGTCGTCAACGTCATCCTCGCCGCGGCCAACCGCCCGGTCGAGCCGAACGACGTGAAGTACTTCCACGTGAGCTCAGGCGCGAGCAATCCGCTGCCGTTCCACGAGATGTACGCGAACGTCAACAAGTACTTCACCGCGAACCCGGTGCCGAAGGGCGACGGTGAAATCGCCGTTCCGACCTGGCAGTTCCCCGGTGGCATCGCGGTCGAGAAGGCGCTGAAGAAGCGCGAGAAGCAGGCCGCGTTCCTCGAACGCAACCTGTTGCGTCTTCCGTCGACGAAGCAGACCCGCAAGCTGTACGACAAGCTGCAGGGCGGCCTTCACGACCTCCAGTCGCTTCGTGCGTTCAGCGACCTTTACCGCGCCTACGTGCAGACCGAGGTCATCTTCGACGACGCCAATACCAAGGCGCTGCACGCGTCGCTTCCGGCTGACGTACAGAAGGATCTCGGATTCGACGTCACGGCGATCGACTGGGACGACTACTTCCAGAACGTGCACTTCCCCGCGATCACCGGTCTGACAAAGGCGTACTCCGCCCGCAAGCAGGCCAAGCCGCGCACCACCCGTGCACTGCCGGTTCGCTCCGACGTGCTCGCGGTCTTCGACCTCGAGGGCACCGTCATCGAGTCGAACCTCGTGCAGCAGTACCTGTGGCTGCGCCGCAGTGCCCGCCCGCAGGACTTCGCGAGCCTCATCACGTCGATCCCCCGCTACATCAAGGCCGAGCGTCGTGACCGCGGTGAGTTCATCCGCGCGTTCCTCCGTCGCTACGAGGGCGTGAAGGTTGCTGACCTGAAGCGCGAGGTCGAGGGCAACTTCGGTCGCCGTCTGAAGCACAGCGTGTTCCCCGAAGCTCTTCGCCAGGTCAAGGCTCACCGCGAGGCCGGGCACCGTACCGTGCTCGTGACCGGCATGATCGACATCATGGCCCACCCGCTCGCCGAGTACTTCGACGACGTTGTCGCCGGAAGCATGCACGAGCGCGACGGTGTTCTCACCGGATACCTTGCGACCCCTCCCCTCGTTGATGAGGCCCGTGCCTCGTGGCTGCGCAAGTACGCGCTCGAGAACGGCATCAACCTCACGCAGTCCTACGGCTACGGCGACAGCCACGCCGACCTGTCGTGGCTTGAACTTGTCGGACACGCCAACGCCGTGAACCCCGACATCCACCTCTACCGTTACGCCCAGGCGAAGCGATGGAATGTGCACCACTGGCGCCTCGGCCGGGCCGGCAAAGAAGTTGTAGTTGCTCCCGCGATCGAATCGAGCGAGAAAGGAACGCAGTCGAAAGACTCGACTGCAGCATCCAATGGCATTTGATATCGACAAATACACCGAGACCTCGAAGAGCGTCAACTGGGCCGACCTCGACTT
>Ga0247812_10001103_pt1 | contig 15372 bp, 22 predicted proteins | sample UWRJL149409B1_FD_178011 | JGI IMG/M metagenome (GOLD analysis project Ga0247812, IMG submission 178011) | Plant litter microbial communities from Arlington Agricultural Research Station in Wisconsin, United States - UWRJ-L149-409B-1 | ecosystem: Environmental > Terrestrial > Plant litter >...
GCGGCACCGAGGTGTCGTCTCAGTCAGCATGCTTGGACCATCTTTTTTCCACCTCGAAGCCATCTTTCGCCGACGAAAAAGATGTTTGATGCGCCAGCACATGCCACAAACTTACAAAGAGCCATTTCTCACAGATCAATTCTCGAGGCACTTGAGAATCAACCTCTGAAGATTTGCAGCCCAGTGACAATATGGGTCAAGTGATGTGGTGTTGAGCGGAAGAACTGGTGCCAAATATATCTTTGGGCTTAGGAAGATGAGATGGACATGGCTTGGATGAATTGAACTCACTGCGTTCGCGCCTATTCTTACAGATCTCAGGACTTCGAGCGTCGATGTATATAAACGGGCAGTAGTGGCCTTCCTTGATAGCACAAATTACTATTATCATGCGCTTCACTACTGCCTCTCTAGCTGCACTTAGTCTTGTACTCTCCGCAACACAAACGTCTGCTCAAAGCGGCACAGGAGTCACCACACGCTACTGGGTATGTCTTTGTCTTCAGAAGCTGCCGATCCTTCTAACTTTTTCTCGCTTAGGACTGTTGCAAAACATCATGCGCCTGGAATGGGAAGGCACCGGTAACCCAACCTGTCAGGACCTGCGATAAAAACAATAATCCATTATCCGATTTTAATGCACAATCTGGGTGCAACAGTGGACCCGCGTATGCATGTGCCAATAACTCGCCGTGGGCCGTATCAAGCACTTTAAGTTACGGCTTTGCCGCCGTCAACTTGGCCGGATCTAACGAAAACCAGTGGTGCTGCTCATGCTACAAGTTGACGTGAGTTTCCGTCGTCATCAGATCGTGCTGAATGAAAATTTTATGATGGATTAGGTTTACGTCCGGAGCTGTGAATGGCAAACAGATGATTGTTCAGGCTACCAACACAGGCGGTGATGTCGGAGGCGTAAGTACTCGATTTAACGTTCTTGTATTTGCAGTTGCGTGCTTACCGATGCTCTCCCTAGTCTCAATTTGATATCATGATGTGAGACACACAGTTTACTCGATCGCCTTGCCGCTTCATGTTTACTTGAATCTAACGATAATTTCTTCTCCTGTCCTCAATGATGCGTAGTCCCGGTGGAGGCGTTGGGTGAGTGTGGATTGCGCATGTCTTATCAATGACTAGTTTCCTCACCACGAGAATCACATTTTTATCAGTGCTTTCCCACAAGGATGCAAGAATCAATACGGCGTGGCGACCGGCTGGGGTGCACAATACGGAGGGGTCAGCAGGTACATCCTTTTCATTGCCACCACTGAGTGCATGCCATTCTGAATCGATATCTAAACTTTACTTCAGCAAATCCCAGTGCAGCACGTTGCCATCTGCATTGCAGGCTGGTTGCAACTGGCGATTCGGTACGTATCACAAAGTCTGTTTCGCTCAGGGTTGTAAACTCGTGTTGATTATGCTTCTTTCCTTTGCCGCCGGTGCGTCGCCAATTGGAAATTGTAGATTGGTTCCAAGGAGCAGATAACCCTTCGGTTAGATGGGAGAAAGTCACTTGCCCTTCCGCGATTACTAGCGTTACTGGTTGTACTCGCACGGCTTAAGGAATGTACCTAGGGTTAATCCAATGTGAATAGTAGATGAAATGTAACCGGATCTAGACGAGAAGAGAACGATTTTGCTGAATCACCCATTCCCTATTCATGTCTCCCTTGATATCCGAATAATGAAAATTAAGCTCTAGACTAGAGCGCTTTTATCTGGGCGACCTTGCGTAAAGTTAGCCGCTTATCATACTTGACATCTCGTGTCTATTCGTGATAAACTTTTTCGAGGTGCGTTTTGCCTTTTTAAGGCAAGATCTCCTATTGCATGCAGCGAGGTAATCGGACGGTTCGGGTCAGCAGGCATGACATCATTGAAGGATTTTGAGTCATAGTAGATGTTATGGCTGAGGTAACGTCGCTTACGTCACGCCTGAACAGTCCTCCCTTGTCGTCAACAACCATCAGTGCCTCCTTGCGCGCCTGCACTAACTTAGTGTCATAAATAGAAGGAGAAATACATAAGTTTCTATTAAGACTCTTTACCCTAGCCATGCCGCTCGGATAGTGAAGAACAAGCATTCAACGGCTTACGTATGATGCTTCGAATGCATAATACGTGCTTCCAAATTGTCTCAATATCCCAATATAAATGTTTAGCAGGGCTAACTACCTTATACGCACCCGCCGCAGTACGTGAACTCTACTTCTCCCTAGCAATATTTGCCTCATACGCTCATCGCAACCCTTCTAATGACATCATTCTCATAGTATTACATGGTTACAGTGGTTAGAAGTGAATGGCGATTAAGTCCTTCTGGCCGGGTCCTTCTGAGATTGAGCTCTCCGCTTGGGAGAATTGGCCCCACTTCAGTGCCGTGGCTTGGAAATAGCTCATAGGAACCAGTTCGCCCGATTGGCTGGCTGGAACTACGGGATTGGAACTTGCGTTGCACTCTAGTATATAAAGGACCAAATTATCACAGAAAACCAACTTATTACATTCATCAAAATGCTATCCCCAACTTCCTTAGTTACTTTGGTTATTGCTCTTGGAGTAAATGTGGTCGTATCCCAAGGTGGATCTGGTTTCACAACGCGGTACTGGGTATGTACGGATGGATGACCATATTCATTATTCTAACCTTTCTAATTGCAGGATTGTTGCAAAACTTCGTGTGCTTGGAATGGGAAAGCACCAGTAACCTCTCCAGTCAAGACATGCGACGTCAGTAACAACCCGCTATCCGACGTGAACGCTCAGTCTGGTTGTGATGGAGGGCCAGCCTATGCATGCGCGAACAACTCTCCGTGGCAAGTATCAAGCACATTAAGCTATGGGTTTGCTGCTGTAAATCTGGACGGCTACACGGAGAATGATTGGTGTTGTACCTGCTATAAGTTAACGTGAGTATCAATTTTTATAAATCCGCTCGTCGAAGCGTTAACAGTGTTGAATCCTAGTTTCACATCCGGACCTGTGTCAGGAAAGCAGATGATCATTCAAGCTACCAATACCGGTGGCGATGTTGCAGGGGTAAGTCGCCCTACTAGGTGATGGTTAGCGTTTGACCTAACACATTATGATGGTTGCAGAGCCAGTTCGATCTAATGATGTACGTTTCATGACTGTGCTTTATAGACGATTGTTCTAACCTAGGATCAACAATTCCAGTCCAGGTGGAGGTGTTGGGTATGCATAACATTTTGAGCAGAATATTCCTATGTTAATTCGTTTGCGGTAGCGCATTCCCACAAGGCTGTCAGAACCAATACGGTGTTCCTGGATGGGGTGCTCAATACGGCGGAGTAAGCAGGTTAGCAGTATTCTTTTCAATACTTTCATGAGGGGAGCCTTACGACTTCAATCCAGCGCGTCAGAGTGCAACTCACTCCCATCGGCATTGCAAGCTGGATGTAACTGGAGATTTGGTGAGTATTGCAAAAATATGATGAACATTATTTTCATCGGATACTTTGTAGGATGGTTCCAAGGCGCCGACAATCCCTCTGTCATCTGGGAGAAGTTAGCTTGTCCTTCGGAGATCACGAGCGTCACTGGGTGCACGCGGACTGGATAGTGAAACAGATTAATGTAAATAACCCTCATGCACAAAAGAAATACAGGAAACGTCTAAGAACAGAATAACTTCGCTCGAAAAAGTAACCACCTGAGTTCACATTACAGCTCTGGTATGGTTGGGGTTTCATCGTAGTCAGGTGGGCAAACGACGCCACTCGATAGAAGTCTGGAAAGTGTTTTGTCTGTAATCAACTGGGAACCACTGCAAACGCCAGAGAAAGTCTGAGACTTGGCATCACGCTTGCTATTATAAATATCCTCACCTTAGATTCCGGCAGGCCTCAAGCAGCACTTCTCTACTAGGTAGATCAATCTTTTCTAGACCGTCGAGACCATCAGCGCGTGTCGGACCAAGATTCAGCATCATGGCTGGTTTCCGCTGCTCCAGGGCGTGCTTGAGCAACCTGCCCATGTGTCAGTTTAGTAAGGGAGCTCGATGGGGAAGGGTAATGGTTCCCACCTGAAAGCCGAGTACGTTGCTAAAGTAGTTCCCACCAAAAAGACGCTATCGCATTGGTCTACTAACTGGAATCTTTGGGATGTCAGCCTCATGCACAATTGATGTTGCAGACGGCCCTACGATTTAACCCTGACGTCTTCGTTGATCGACTCCCCAAAGAAAATCACTTCTGGCTTCAGCTAAGCGTGTTTCAAGGATCATCATCTCATCTCCTGCATGAAACCATGCGAGGAATTGCTTACCACCCTATCACTACGACCCTCGTGTCGACAGGTCTCACATTCAGGAACTACAAATTGGGTGAAGTCGACACCACGAATGTCAACCTGTTGTTGTATTGGTTAGTGAATGATGGTTGAGGGATAGGAAACCAAGATACAAACATCTCCATCCGGGTTAGTTCGGGGTTTGACACCACTCCTTTCTATCTTGTCCGAAAATGCTTTCCATACCGGGTTTAATTTCGATAATGTGTGCTGAAACTCTTCTCTCGGAATGGAATGGCGTTTTCGACAATGTACGGTCTAACATGTTTCCCATCAGTGATAAGTTGGTGGAGATATGTTTGTGCATTGTGAGACTAACGTGAAGTGTCCCATGTAGCTCTAATATTCTTTTGCGAGTCTCATGGGCGTTGAAGGGGCTTGCTTTATGATGCAAGCCATCGACGTTCTGCGTGATTATAGTTGGAGCATGGTCAAGATACTGCAGCGCGGCAAGCGCGTAGTGAGTTGGGTTTGGTATTGCGTCTCTGACAGGTGGATACCCTGTAGATTCACAGGTGGTAAGGGGCGTATTCGCATCAGGGAAGGTTCATGGCGTACCAAGGTAACTGCGAGACCAATACCGTTGTCGATAAGCATAACCAGTAGGAGTATCTTCAACGAGTTCATGATACTAGACGCATCTTAGCTTCACAGAACAATACAAAATGTCCTATTTGGTCCACTCACGAAGATAGGTCTATACCGCAAAAGTGCAAAGGTTAAGATTTAGACTAAGCGTATTTAAACCTGAAATTTACTCACTTATAGTTCGGGTTCATATACCTGCCATCATTGCCTCTATATGCACGAATCCCACTGTCCACGCTCACTCCTGCTCCGGTGATGATTAGGACATTTTTGGATGCTAAGAATTTCGTGACCCGCTCTACCGCTGTTTGAAAATTGATTTGAACTCGAGGAGTTAAATAAGACGCAACGGGAATTGTAGGTACGGATACCCTCATGTACCCAGATTATGTGGTGTCCCGGAGGTGGTTGGGACGAGGCGATCGATCGCCAACTTGCAGTTGTAAGCATCGGGATCAGGTGACCGGCAGCGACCGACACCACAAATAAACATTGTCTAATGTACATAGGATCCTACATAAATATCAAAGGTAACCATCCAAACGAATAGCCGGGGAGTTATAACGAACACGTCTTTGCGGCCAATATAGAGGCTCAGTACTCTGGTAATGAGTTGCAACAAGTGATACCAAAGTGTCTTCCCATTGCTTAAACCACTCGCCTTCTCTAGTACCCTCAAGCTCATAGACGCCATCTAGCTCCGCCTTAAGTAGTCTCCGCTTAGGAAGTGGTGCTTCCGTTGCACCATCGGGTATTGTTGTTTGGATTGTTCGCCCGTTCCAGATTGACGTCGAACCAGATGCCGGGGTGACTGAAGTACCCCCAACGTACTCTTCGAATTTGATCAAATCTCCTTTGGCACCTGATCCAACGCGAGCCTCATATTCTTGAACCGACTCTCCGGGAATAGAATCGTGTAGGAGCTTCCATCTGGTCAGTGCGAAAGCATTCCCACACACTCTCCAATCTCCCCCTCCACGGGGATGAAACCTCCGGAACGGCCAAATAAAGATAGGAAAGATTAAAGTGATCCAGAGGAAGACGTAAACCCAAGTGTTTGTCAGAGCCCTGGACAACATTGAGTCAGGCCGTACCGAAATTTCGCTCCCGTTCACAGTGAAGGTGGCAGTGAAGTCGTGTTGAGCGGTGGACCTAATAGTCGTATTGATGGCCATCGTAAGTGCTTGCATGTTCCAGCCGTACAGTACTTTCTGGAATGTGAATTCCTTCAGGATCTTGTTACTAGCGCAGTACTCGTCGGCCCAATCTCGAAGGGTTCTGTTGGAGACTTGGAGTTGTGCATCCGAGTACCATACTCCAGGAGCATGTGCGACACCACGCATAGTGCGACAGGCACGGTCTGAATCGAGGGAAGCAGAGAGTAACGCATCCTGACCCCGCATTGCCACCCATGGGGGAAGACCCCAATCTTTCCTCCTTTCCTCCCATGTATCTGAGCTACGCAATTCCTCCCGAGTCGCCTTTCTCCTTCTATGCCTCCACTTCGCCAGTAACCCAGTAGGGAAGCGAACCAAGGCAGATCTCACATCTCCTATCTCTAAATCTTGTTCCCCTATCGGTGCATTGTCAACTTCTTTGATAAGTTTCCCCCGGTATGCTGGCTGCATATCTCCTATTGACCAAATGACGGGATTGTCATCGGGGAGAATGGCAGATGTTGCGTCAATGTAGAAGTCGAAGTCGACAATGGTTTCAGTGTAGGTTTCAGTTTCAACGTAAGACTTTCCGTCTCGGTAGCGAGTGACCGTTCGAGTACGGTATTCTTGATGCGTCCCCCGGCAGTGTAACAGTAGTTGTGGCCGTACAGAGGCTTTGGATAGGAGAAAACGGTAAAGGGCTTCGCCTGTAAACTAGCATTAGTTGTCATCAGACAGGATCAGATTTATTGATGAATATGTACCATCTTCGTTCAGGTGAGGATCATGAGAGACAATATTTCCATTGCCAAGTTTCGTGAATTCGGCCGGGTAGGTGGTGAAGTCAGGGGGTGGAAGATTCATTGAGTCCACCTCTACAAATCCATCCAAGTCTGTTGCGGGAGCACTATTGACTGTGGCTGCGGATGCGTTGCGCTCGGCCAGGACGTCAGCAAATGAAGGGGGTGCTGTATAAGGATCCATTACGGATGGTCCTGCATTTTCGAGAGCATAAGATGTATCATCGGAAGGAATTGCTTTGTACTCGTTGTCTAGTTTTGAGGGCGATAGTATCATTTGGGCACAGCCTTGATGGGGTGGGTGGTGGTCGTTCGGAAGGAAACGCAGTAGCGGAGTAGATGTCGGCTTTGGTCGGCAAGTCCCGATCACGTGCAAAGCGCGTCCGTTCAACACTGAACCAACACACCGCGAGATTCACCTCGCCCTAGGCTTGCAAGTGCCTCATTCTCTATCTGATAACAGTTGCTTGCTGAAATTGGGACTTTAGATGGAGGGAACCCAGAGGTCAATAGGTGGCCGTCGGGCTTTTGACGATTCATTTGTCTCAACATCATCAGGCTCTGTGTATGACAATCGCTCAGGACATCGTCAAACATCATCAATAATATTTATCCCGTTAGGTTTTCATCTCCAGAAGGCTCGACTTCAACTGTGGCATTCATCAACGCTCAGATTGTAGCTCATGGTTTTGCGCGGTCGCCCGGTCTTAAGCTGGATGGTCTAGCGCATGAGGATCAGGAAGTTACAGCAAAATGTCTGCTCGGAATGCTACAGCAGCGCATGGTAAGCTAATTTCTCTGTGATCTCGGTCAAGAAGTGCAGAGGACGACCTCAACCCTTCAGGACGACCTGAAACGCTCTGAAGAACTATCTGGAAAGCTGAGGACCCTGAACTATGAAAACGAACGCATGTCATCCCTCTATTCTTCTGCAAAGGATGACGCTGCGAATGCCGAGCGTGAGATGGAGCTTGCTAAATCACGTATGAAGTATGTTCTCTTCAACTTGTGCTTCGACTTCCGCTTATCTTCCGGAATGCAGTGCTGCTCTCAGAACATTGACGAAGGCAGAACATGCGCACAAGCAAACAAATGTTGTGCTTAGCAAGACTCAGACGTCATTGCAATTCAACAGATCTACGAGTCTGAATGAAATCAAGAGAAAGGAAAAGGAGGTCGAGAAAATTATGGAAAAATGGGCAAAAATCATCAATGATCAGGCGAGGCTAGGGTCTGTCGGGACAGGCATTGAATGTGCAAACCTGGCAATCGATGCATCTCCACTTGGTCCTAGAGTATGTCTTTCCCTCACGAACTGGGTCTATCGGCCCTCATTCAGTTCCCCTTCCAGGAACATCCTATCCTCGAGCAGGCTCTGAGTGACTCAGAAGCAACACGAATACAACTTCAGCAAGAGAATGATAATTTCCGAGAGGTTCTACTTTCCTGCGCTAAGAGCATGCAAATTCTGCTCTGGTCGTTTGAAGGACCTCAAGTAGAGGTGATTGCTGTTCATCCCAGGGTATCTCCTATCTTAATGAATCGTTTTGATTTCGCCAGTTGAAGCCACTCATCACAAGCCCGCAACTATTCAGCCATGACCCCAAAACATCCCTGTATGACCCTTCCGCTCACTCCAGAAATGCACATTCCAAGTTGCGGGAGCTTCTTGGCCTTGTGCAGACTAAAATCGAGAATGAGCGCGAAGAACTACTCAAGAAGGCCTATCAGAAGGAAGAGAGAGACCGCGTTAGCTCTGAACAGGGTTCAATGCAAGCTAAAGTTGACTCGTTGACTAAACAAGTCCAGGATCTTCAGCAGAAGCTAAGTATGTGACTCCGATATTATGAATCTGGATGGCTGCTAAAACCCAATTACTCGTAGACGAAGCAAACTCTCCCATGAATGACGCTGCCAACCGCCGAGTCATTGAGGAGGCGGCCCTGGCCACGGAGCGTGAAATGATAGTTAGTGCCGAGACACATATTAAACGCGAAAGGATTGCTCTCGAGGTACGCAGACGTTTGACCAGTTATGCGGTGGCCCGCTAATGGACCTGGATGTAATCGAACAGGCGGCCCAGGATGCGTTTATGGAGGAGCAAAGGCAGTGGCGCGCGAATAGAGTAAACACGCTCCACATGGATTCACCTGAGACCAAAAAGGAAAGAAAAATGGACGATGAGCTAGGAAATGTTGTATCAGATGTCTTGCTCCCGGCTGGGGTAGAACCTGGTAGTGGCCGAACCCATCGCATTCGTCGTAGTAGACATTCACTGGGGTCACCATCTAGTTCGCGGACTGTACACGAGTCTGCTCCGAAGGTGCAGGATGTCGGGCATACCCAACTCCCCAATAACCGAACCGGGAAGAAGGTTGCCTTTACCGCTTCAACGATATCTCCACAACATGTTCCATCCCTTCCCATCGCCCCTTCCTTCATTCCTCCACCGATAACATCTGCGTCCTCGGCAAATCTATCTAACCGTCTATCCTCTGAGACACAAACTGCCCCCATTAGGTCCGATTCAGGCCAAAACGATCTTCCTTTCGACATCACACCACCGCCTCCCCCCAAGAATCCATTTGATGAAGTCTTACTCCTATCGGCACAAAGATCTCGGCCAGTGTTTGCCACTTCTAATAGTCAAGCTCCGACAGCCCCCTTCTCTATGCCTATTTTTGGCGGATTGACAACTATCACGGAAAACTCCCCTACCCTTGAAGTTGATTCCCCTTTACTTCCCCTTCAACCTACAAACCCTTCGTCTTTGGCGTCGAACGGCGCGACAAACTCTCAACTACCACCTAACTCGTCAAACCCAACCTCATCGAAATCACCGAGCAAGCCTAAAAGATCCCCCTCACGGCATAGTAGGGGTATCAGCGAAGACGGGACCCCTCTTACCCCTCCTATATTTACCCATCGTCGGATTGTAGGCAAGAAACACCAATATGCTCCGGTCCACCCATCGCCTCTATCGAAAGTGCTCAGCTGGACTGCGGACTCTAGTGTGAATTCTAACTCTAGTGAACGCTCAAGAAACTCGCTGCCGAAAGCAAGCTCGGCGAAAATACCTGCCTTCAATGTAAAACCATTATCCACCAATATTACTGGAGCAAGTGAAGAAACAAGACCCACAAGCCCTAGTCAAGACGAAGAATGGCAGGTGGAAGAACTTGATCCTGGAATAGGACCCTCTCGCCCTTTGCCAGCAGGGAATGTAACGAAATCAACACCCTTGGCTCCAAAGGTTGCGATCATCCTACCTCGCGACCAACCACCACTCAGCGAAAAGGAGCTGACCCTCAAGCCAAGAAGACCGGTTGTAGCTCCTAGTCGGTCATCAAAACAGCGCTCGCCCTCCAAGCCCAAACGAACGGTTACGACATCTGCTGCCCAAAGTCGAAAACCATCATCGGATCCCTTGATAGCGGGTACAAAGGTTTCAAAAGGAAAGGAGAAGGAAAACATTGCAACCGAGAACTTGCCTGAACGCAGCATCCCGTTGTCATCGCCAATTAAAGGTTCCGGGAAACAATCAACGCAACCACGTGCTATTCCAGGAAGAGTTATCATGGGGAAATCGACTTCAAAGGCTGTCACCTCAACCTCCAGCAGTAATGCCGAGCCAAGCAAACTAGTTGCTGACAAACGGAAAACTGAAGGTGTTGCAAGACGGCTTCGTCCCCCACCTGCCACTGGCCCTGGTGCAAGTCGCCGTTAATTACAATCAGCTACAGTCCAGTAGCATGTATTTATTATCAAATCAATACAGGCTGTTGATCTTGTTACTTGTACCCTAAGCACGGTCAGGGGTTTTCCGGCTGAAGCTGCGGAAGAAATCCATGCTGGCTCAAGAATAAATCATCCGCCGTTCGCAAAAACCCCGCTTGTGCATCATAAGCTTCGATTGCGCCTCGTCACGTTTTAGAGATGGAGATGATCTTGAACGCCGAACTAGGTTAGGATTATGATATACCAAGAGATCTCAGCAAGACATTTACTAATGGAGTCGGCACCGACGTTGACATGGGAGAACCAACAATAGTAGACTAGTCCCGAAAGCCCGTATTTTCTCTACACACCAGCATCCAAGGTCTCGTGGCAAGAGTTTGTCGAAAAAGTGCTTGATGCCCGAGTAGGTAAGCTTTCATCGCGTATCTACGCATTCAAGTGATGTGAGGGGTTAGGGGCTAACCGGTGACCACTTGTTTCGCTGTTCATCCAGGTACCGAGGAGTTCCAGGAAGGGGCACAAAGCGGCGATGTCACATAATTAGCACAGGCGTGCAGGGTCGCGTGTATCCTTCTTTTCGGAGTCCACAAACACATTCTAAAAGTGACTATGAGCTCATCGTCTCATCTTTAATAACAGGCGATCTATTAAACACTTGAGCGACATCAGTCTTTCGTCAAGAGAGGGTAGTCTTATTAGGTATGGCGTCGGAGGAAAGCGTTGTTTTTCCCGTTGTTGGTGGGTTCACACAGAGGGATGTACTACTCTCTACCGCGATAATTGGGTGTACGGTGCGCATGTTGAGCAACTAGCTAGCACCTATACTGATGAGGCGATCACAGGCTGCCTTTAGTTGGATCGTTGGTTGGACCACATTCCAGCGGTCTAAAAGCTCAACTTATCCACTGTTATGCTGGCTAGTCTATGGTTGGTGAGTTTGTTCGACAATACTCTTACACTTCCTATAGCTATTCACTGATTCGCCTGCTTCTCTCGCTAGCTCTTTGGCCATCTCACTAGTTATATGGCTTGGGTTTTCTGGGACTGTGCATGCATCTGATGGCTGGCTCGTGTCTGTCGCAACGTAAGCATCCTCGTTTGAACATTAATTTGTACGGATTCCTGATTCATTCTTCACAGCATGAGCGGTCTCAGTGTAATTGGCTTGTTTCAAATCATCGCCAATCGTATATGCTTGCTGTTGCCGTCGCGGAATGAGCGTGTACGTCAATATTTTATGTTCGTCCAGTAGTTCCCTGTTGCCTAAAGTATCACCTACGAATCACCAGATCTCGTGGAGAGCTGGGGTTGGGATTATCACAGCAGCATCTAGCATTTTGTTCTATTGTGTTTGGTTCTTGTCTGGGGTGCGAGGACGAGGAAGCATCAGGCTACACAATGGGATCGAGGTGAGCCACAAGACCTAGGGCATTCATACAGCTTTCACTGAACACGCACTACATTTGACTACCGTCACAGAAAGGACTTCTGCTTCTAATTGATGCTTTTTTAAATTGGTATTTTATGCGGGTCGTTTATGGAAAACTGCTGGAGCTTGATGTAAGTCTTGAACTTGGTATAGGTTTGCGTGTTAATAAAAGGGACTTATAGGCCACCAAATACACCCTCCTGCTGAGACATACTACAAAACTCATTGGGATATCCCTCTCGTTGGATGCACTCCTACTGGCTCTAGTAGGTTACCCGAACGAGCTGCTTTTGTATGTGCTTCTTTCTCGGACATATAAACAACCCAACTGATGCCCTCAGCCTACAATTCCAATCGACTGCATACTTGCTCAAACTACTCATCGAAACAGGTTTATGCAGGCTCCCACTCAAAATTACGCGAGCTTCCAAGTCAAGTATGGGCGGAACTAGATCATCTGGGCAGACAGGACAGAGATCGTCAGTCTCCGACCCACGTAGACCCAATGCTGTTGTAACCACGGGTACCATTTTGTTTGCACCTACAAGGCCTCGGGCTCGAAGCCTCTCCTTGGATTCCGTGTTAACCAAGCCTAGGATATCCTCAGATAGTTCCCCTTATGAATCTGGTGCGTATTACGTCTTGTCGTTGATCGGATACTTATTTTTGCTTGCAGGTGACAGCCTGCAGGTAAAACACGTCGGCTTAGCTGCTCCAGGGGAATTGACTGCAGGGAGTACTCCACAGTAGTGTCCGTTTCCCTGTCGATGCGTTTCAGCAGCTCCGTCTATTATTGTCTGTCTTTGTTATCATTGCAGCCTGCATCTCATTTGCTTTCATTTGCTCATGTAATATCTAATCGTATGTTAGTTGTCCGCGCGTGAGAAGAATTAGCGGTTTACCAGTTGCTGTACAACGGAATAGAAATGTTCCGGGGAAAGAGGGATGGTGCCTGGTGACGAAATGCCGGTTGGCGGCAGTTCCGTTCTGCCACGAGTATACTGGCCTTGAAATGTATTTGACACCACCGGCCAGGTCCAATGACCTGGATGATCTAGTCCTAATCTCGGCCACTATGACCCAAACGGTCTCATCAAGTTGCTCCCCTGACTGTCGGGCTAAACCGTCATCCAAAGCCATCACCCGTTGGCATCCATCGCGTGTGACCACTGCACCCCGAAGGCGTTATGTATGCGACGTAACTTCTGCGACGCCTGTTTTGATAACTGCTGCTGTTAGTTCATCCCGCTACTTCTTAAAGAGTTTGCTTCCACAAGAATTTTTCAACCTGCGCCTGCACCTCCCCCCAGCACCGTTCCGTAAATCCCACTCTTTAACTCTGGCAACAAACCCCAGTTAGGTGGTAGATTTTCTCCCAGCCGGAAGGCATCTTACGGTACCTATCGCCGTGTATCCAATGCCCGCTCTTAGTGCCAGAACACTGGTCCTTGGAGAATCTACACTTGTGGCCAGAGACTTTATAACCCAGCATCCGTATGTCGCCTTAGCTGTCACTCAGAAGGATTTACTATTGGCAACGGCTGCATTTGGATGGACGGTATGTACCTTCTCCTACCCTACGCTTGTCAATCTAAAATGGAACCCACACACTAGATTGGCTTCAGTATGATAGTTCTCTGGACTTTGTTAAAGCAAACTCGGAGACTGTCGGTATACATAGTCATGTGTTGGTCGGAGTTTGCTGTGTATGTATTTTGTCCTGTTAGGCTCGCGGGAGCTGACCTTCTCCAGATGTGCAGCATTTGCTATTATCTGCTGGCTCTACTTGTTTGGTGTAATACCACATTCTTTCGCATTTTTCTTTTCTATTTTAACGTGAGTGCGGCTAATTCGCGATCGTGGTCTTCCGCACGGCAACTAATGAGAACTTTGGTGATAGCTGCTGGGCTCTTCAAGTACAGCTTCTATTACAGATCATTGTCAACCGAATATGTGTATTGATTCCTATACAAAGTGACAAGGTTAGCCGAAAGCTTCCAAGTCCATGGTGGTCACTTACCGGCAGCCACTTCACAGAGGAGGTGGAAAGCGTCTGTTGCTATCATAATCACCGCCGTTAACATCTCAGTATATTGCATTTGGATACCTGCAAAACTGCAGATTAATGATCGTTATCACTGGACTAATATATGGTGGGATCGTTGTGAGGTTAGTTTATTTCTGGTGCCTAGACTAGAGATACCTAACGCATCACTCCTCTGTATAGAAATGTATTTATCTTCTTGTGGACGCTGTCTTGAATTATTTCTTCATTCGGACTGTTAAGAAAAGGCTTCTCGATCTTGGTGTAAGGCGGCTCAACCTTCATGCAAACCTTGAACTCAACACTATTTCGTTTCAGCTTCGCAAGTACGACCCCCTGGTTGCATTCAACACAAAGATTATTTGGTTATCATTATCGATGGATGTGCTCATTATTGCCATGATGAGCTATCAAAACGACTTTGTATAGTACGTTTATCTTATGTAATTGAGGACCGCTTGCGCTAATCCCAACCTCATAGTATGCAATTCCATCCGGTTGCCTATCTAGTGAAGCTCCAGATCGAGATGACTATGTCCAACCTCATAGTGAAGATAGCCCGGTCCTCAGACCACACGTACGACGATGATCGCGAAATGGCAACCTTTAGTTCTGGATCAAACGCAATAGCAAGCGGCTCAAACAGCGACAAAGGAATCGGTCCTAGGATACGTCTATTTATAGAGGCTCGAGCTCGCCGAGGAAGCAAAGGTCCCACATCCCCAATCAGAGTAAGGCCTCGCGGGCGTGCTTCGAGTTGTGGGACAACATCTATACCCGTGAGGCTTCATGGTGAGTCCCAAACATGTGCTTGCAGAAATAATGCTGATTCAGCGCGATTATCATTCATAGAGATTCGCCAAGAATCGTCTTCTTTCAAGAGACGTCCCTCAGCATTGGAGACTCCTGATACGTCCTTTAAAAGAGAGGTTTTCGCCGAAGGTGAGCGTACTAGGGCTACTCATGGATTGAAAGACTCAACCTTCTATTCATACTCAGAACTTCAAACTCCTGTAAAAGGAAATAAACACGTACCGGAAGGAAATGATTAGATTTTATGTTTATTTCAAGCGCTACTAGAGTTTTATAATACGTACTTGTACTGGTTGTGGTCGGTTACCCGCGGAGGAGAAACAAACGAGTCATTTCGAAATTTCTGGTTTTTCAACCATATGACGCCATTATAGAACAAACCACACTCTTCTCTAGACTCAACTCCCAAAACTATCCACCAGCGATGAGAGCCTATTACTTTGACAACATTCCAGGTGATCAACGCCTACCACATGACTTTTCTCC